>ERZ827104.179-NODE-179-length-73237-cov-7.132683_pt1 | contig 73237 bp, 68 predicted proteins | sample MGYA00519781_ERZ827104 | MGnify/ENA primary metagenome ERZ827104 (study PRJEB31778, sample SAMEA3449257) | human gut metagenome | biome: human gut; feature: human-associated habitat; material: faeces | place: United Kingdom | collected 2010/2012 ...
TGCTTTCTTATTTGGGCTGGTAGCCGTGCTCCATGCAGTACACGCGCAGGATGGCCGCCTGCGTTTTTGCGTCCGGAATGCGCCCGGCAAGCACGTCGCGTGCAAGCTCGTCGAGCGGCACGGTCTGGAGGTTAAGAAATTCGTCGGCGTCGAGCTGCTGCTCGCCGAAGGTCAGGCCGCGGGCGAGGTACATCCAGATGACCTCATCGGAGTAGGCGGCAGCCGGGTAAAACGGGCCGAGCGGGATGAGCTCGCGCGCCGTGATGCCGGTCTCCTCGCGCAGCTCGCGGCGCGCGGCGGCCTCGGGCGCCTCGTCGCGGCTGTCGCGCTTGCCGGCGGGGATCTCCGTGATGACCTCATTTACCGGGTAGCGGAACTGCCGCTCGACGATCACGCGGCCGTCGTCGAGCAGCGGCACGATGCACACCGCGCCCACGTGGCGCGACAGCTCGCGCGGCGCGGTGCCGCCGTTGGGCAGGCGCACGGTGTCGCGGTAAAAGTCGAGGATGCAGCCGCTGTAAATTTTTTCGGATGTGAGTTGTGTTTCGGTCAGATTTTCCATGGTATCGCTCCTTACAGGCCGAGGATCTGCAGCGTGCGGCCGTCCGGCTGCCCGCCGAAAAATTTCTCGAGCACGGCGGAAAACACCGGCTCATCCGGCGCGGCAGCCGCGAAGAGCGTCATGCTCGAGCGCAGCTTCAGATCGTCCGGAAAGCCGAACACGGCCGTGGGGTCACTCTCATCGAGCGTCAGCAGGGCGTTGCTGATCTCCAGCAGATGCGCGCGCAGCGTCGCCTCGCGCAGATAGGCGCGCGCCTCGTCGAGCCCGGAGATGGCGTAGTACTGCGATGTGCTGCTCATGCCCAGCCCCGCGACCTGCGGGAAGATGTACCAGATCCAGTGGCTGCGCTTGCGGCCGCTGCGGATCTCGCGCAGGGCAGTGGCATAGTCCCGGCTCTGTGCGGTGAGAAAGCGGTTGAGATCATACATAGCGAAACCTCCTCAGAAGCGGAAATAGATGAACGGATTGAACGTCGCGCTCACGGAAAAGACGATGCACACGGCCAGCAGCGCCAGGCACACGACGTTGCGCACGATCTCGGCGCCGCAGCTCTCGCCAAGGTGCACACGCCGGCAGACGGGTGTGGAGAATACGAGCGCGGGCAGCATCCACAGCAGCGGCGGGACGATGCTCACATCCGCTGCGAGCGACTGCGAGAGCGCCACGTGCGTGAAGCTGAACATCCGCTCGAGCGCACAGCGCATCTGCACAAAGTCCGTGAGGTTGAACATCACCCAGCCGATGCACACGATGATCATGCACAGCAGCCAGCGCAGCGCCTTCGGCAGACGCTCGAGATATTTGCCCAGCCAGAGCTTTTCGATCAGCAGCAGCACACCGTAGTACAGGCCCCAGAGCAGGAAGTTCCAGTCCGCGCCGTGCCACAGGCCGGTCAGGCCCCAGACGACGAGAATGTTGCGCACCCACTTCCCCCGGGAAACGCGGTTGCCGCCGAGCGGGATGTACACATAGTCGCGAAACCAGGTGGACAGCGAGATGTGCCACCGCCGCCAGAACTCCGTGACCGACAGGGAGATATACGGGTAGTTGAAGTTTTCGAGGAAGTGGAAGCCGAACATCCGGCCGAGGCCGATGGCCATGTCGCTGTAGCCGGAGAAGTCGAAATAGATCTGCAGCGTGTAGGCGATGGCGGCCAGCCAGTACATGAGCGAGCCGTAATTGGCGGGGTTGCCGCTGTAGACGATGGTGGCCACCTGCGCGACCTGATTGGCCAGCAGCAGCTTCTTGGCCAGACCCACGACAAAGCGCCGGAAGCCCTGCGCGAGATCGTCCATGGTCACTTGGCGCTCCCGGATCTCCTGCTCGACGGTCTCATAGCGCACGATGGGGCCGGCGATGAGCTGCGGGAAGAAGCTGACGTACATCAGCAGGTAGAAAAAGTTGCGCTGCAGGGCGATCTTGCCGCGGTAGAGGTCGATGACATACGACAGGATCTGAAACGTGTAAAAGCTGATGCCGATCGGCAGCGCGATGCCGGGGTCCGTCAGGCCGAGAAACGAGAACGTCCGGCACAGGAAGTTGAGGTATTTGGACACGACGAGGTTGCCGAGGATGACGACGATCGCCGCGATCAGCGCGGCCTTTTTCGCGCGCGGCCGCGCCTCAAAATGCACGATGGCAAAGCCGCTGCCGTAGGCCACGAGCGTCACGAGCACCATGAGCACGACCATCTTCGGCTCGCCCCAGGCGTAGAAGATCAGCGACGCGATGAGCAGCATGGCGTTCTGCACGGGCTTCGAGCGGATGAGCACGCACAGCCCCGCCAGCGGCAGGAAGAAAAACAGAAATGTCTGACTGCTGAATACCATCGCTCAGTCCTCCACCATGAAGTCGTCCGACGTGAAAAACGGCGTGCTGCCGATCCAGAGCACCTTCGTGATCCGGTGCTCGCGCAGATACTCCGCCAGCCGAAACGGCTTTCCCATGTCCTGCTCATAGCTGCGCAGATCGACGCTGTAGACCCGGTCAAAGTGCGAAGCCATGAGTTTGAGGATGGCGTTGTCATACGATTCGCCGAGCATCAGCAGATTCCCGCGTCCGGTCGTGCCGGTGTCGAGGATGACCTCGCCGTTGTCCCAGCCGTAGACCCCACCGTAGCTGGCGTCCGTGAGCTGGCCGCTGAGCGCGGCGTCCTGCCGGCCGTAATCATCCGCCGGTTCTCCGGCAATTGTCACGGACATCTGCGGGAAAGCAAAGCGGTAGACATCCATCGGCTCAAAAAACTGCTCCTGCGCGCCGATAGACAGCGCTTTTGAGCCGGAGAAGTGATCGGACACGCGCACCGTTTCCAGCGGCTCGAGCAGGTCGGTGCAGCCGAGCAGGGCGGCCGCCTCGCGGTAGCCGCGGTAGGAGCCGACGTTGCACCAGTGATGATCGGTCTGGTAAAAGTCGCGCTCATACGTCTCCAGCTCGTCCACGGCGAACCTGCCCATCTGTGCGGCCGGCAGGTTCACCCGGCTGCTGAGATATTCAAACGCGCCGTTGTTTTCCCCGGCCGGGAAGTTGTTGTTCGAGTCGCCCTCGACCATATAGAGATAAAACGTCACGTCCGGATGCGCGGCGATCAGTGCATTGAGGTTTTCGCTGTGCCGCGTGAGCTCCGGTATCACCAAGTCGGGACTGCAGTAGGCGTAGGCCAGATATTTCCCACCGTAGACGAGAAGCTGGTCGTACTGGACCGGCACGTTCGGATACCGGTGCGACAGGCGCATCATGGAGTCGTACCGGATCTTGTTCTGCGCGTCATTGAAGGTCTTTTTCATCGCCTGCGCCAGCGGGATCTGATCGCTGAGCGCAGCCTCCATGGCGTCCTGAAACGAACCGTCGAGCCAGCTTTCCGCCGTCAGCGGGGCGACGGTGTTGGCCGGGCGGTTTTCGTAGTAGTTGACGTCCTTCGGGCGCAGCAGCGTGCGCCCGAGCCCGGTCAGCAGCACGGCGGCAGCACAGCAGAGCATGGCCGCGTTGCACAGATTCCGGGTGCGTTTGCTTTTGTCGGCGTGTTTCACGTGCGATTTCTCCTGAATTTGAAAATTTGCAAAAAACTTCTTTTGATTATGACCTCTGCGCCCCGGATTGTCAAGCGCCGCGGCGCTCAGATTTGGTTTTACAACCCGCGCGGTATGCGGTAAAATAGGCGCATGAGAAAGGAGCGATCCCCATGACCATGACGCTGGAGACCATTCGGGCGGCGCACACGCGCATCGCCCCGTATATTGTACAAACACCGCTGCTGCGGCTGCCCGCGCTCGACGACGCGCTCGGCTGTGAGGTGTATGTCAAGGCCGAGTGCATGCAGCGCACGGGCGCGTTCAAGCTGCGCGGCGCGATGAATAAGATCCTGTCCCTCACGGAAGCGGAGCGTGCCCGCGGCTTTGTCGCGGCCTCGTCCGGCAACCACGGCCGCGCGGTGGCCTATGCCGCGCAGCGCTTCGGCACGCATGCCTGCATTGTCATGCCGGACACGGCACCGCCCGTCAAGCAGGCGGCCATCCGCGCACTCGGCGCGGAGCTTGTGCTCTGTGATGCATCCGAGCGGTTTGACGTGGCCGCGCGCCTTTGCGCCGCGCGCGGCGCCGCGATGGTGCCGCCGTTCGATGACGCGGCGGTCATGGCGGGGCAGGGCACCGTCGGGCTGGAGATCCTGGCCCAGTGCCCGGAGGTCGACACGGTCGTCGTTCCCGTCAGCGGCGGCGGGCTCATCGGCGGCGTGTCCACGGCCGTCAAGGCGCTCGCGCCGCGCGTGCGCGTGTTTGGTGCGGAGCCGGCAGCGCTCCCGCGCTATACCGAGAGCCTGCGCGCCGGTCACCCGGTGCGGGTGGAGCAGAAGCGCTCGGTCGCGGACGCGCTCGTCGCGCAGATGCCGGGGGAGGTGTGCTTTCCGTATGTGGCGGCGCATACCGACGGCTTTGCGGCCGTGGCCGATGCCGATATCCTGCGCGGCATGAAGCTGCTGCTGCTCGAGGGCAAGCTGCTGTGCGAGCCTTCGTCCGCCATCGGCATCGGTGCCGTGCTGCGCGGGCAGCTCCCGGTGCAGAAAGGGGAGAAGGTCTGCTTTGTTGTCAGCGGCGGCAGCGTCGCGCTCGAGCAGCTGCACCGGCTTGAGGACGTCAGGTTCTGACAGACAGCAAATATCCGCCCCGGCGCACCTTCCGTCAGAAAGGCACGCCGAGGCGGATGCTGTCTCGGGTCGTTATTTGCTGCTTGCGAGCGCCTGATCGATGAGCTCGTTGAGCTTCTTTGCCTGATCGGGCGCGGTGATCGCGCCGACGATCGGCTGGCCGACGATGTTGCCGTTTTTGTCAACGACGTACGTGGTCGGGAACGAGTACAGACCGGCGGTGAACTTACCGGCCTCGCTGTCGGAGGCGAACCAGAGGTTGGAGTAGGTCACGCCCTTTTTCGCCAGAATGTCCTTCGCCTCGGCGATGGCGGTCTTGTCGCCGTCGAGCGTGAAGGAGTTGATGCCGACGACCGCGCCGCCCTTCGCGGCGAGGTCCTTGTTGAGCGCCTCAAGGTCGGCCAGCTCACCGACGCACGGGTTGCAGGTGGTGAACCAGAAGTTCACGACCGTGACGCTGTTGCCGGCGAAGAGCTTGCTGCTGTCGACGTCATTGCCGTCGAGATCCTTGCCCTGAAAGCTCGGGAATTTCATCAGGTCGCTGCCGGAGGCGGTCATGCCGGCCTCCTCTGCGCTCACGCTGTCACCTGTGCCGGGCGTCGTGCCGCAGCCGGGATACTTCTGCTCGAGGATGGTGAGCTTGCCCTCGATCTCCTTGATCTGCTCGGCGCCGGCCTTGAGCGTCTTGAGCTCGTCGGCCGAGAAGCCGTCCTTCGCGCTCTCGATCGTGGCGAGCAGGAAGTCGCCGTAGTTCGTGCCGTCCTCGATCATGGTGCTGTTTTTGTTGGCAGACAGAAACACCTTGTTCCAGAGATCGGAGTTTGCGGCGAGAATGTCGTTTTCCTTCTGCATGAGCTGCTGATAGAGCTTGGCCGCTTCGTCGGCGCTGTTCGGCTCGGTCGCGATCAGGGTCGCGATGTCGGTGCTGCCGTCCGCCTTGTCCTTGCCTTTGCCCGACGAGCACGCCGCGAGACTGAACACCATCGCGAGCGCGAGCAGGAGCGTCACGAGCTTGGTCATTTTTTTCGTCTTCATCATGATTCCTCCGTTTGATTTTGATGGTTGCTTACTTGTTTCGGATTCGTGTTTCCGTTCAGACCGAAGCCATAGCGGAAGCGGATGGCCTCCGTGGGGCAGGCGCGGATGCACTTGCCGCAGCGGATGCACTCCGTGTCGTTGGGGGACTTGGTGATGTCCACGTCCATCTGGCAGGTGCGCGCGCATTTGCCGCAGGAGACGCACTTGCCCGTGTCGACCTGAATGCCGAGCAGGGAGACCTTGTTCATCAGCGCGTAAAACGCACCGAGCGGGCAGATCCACTTGCAGAACGGGCGGAAAAACAGCACGCTCAAAACGACGACCGCGATCAGAATGATCAGCTTGCGCGTAAACAGCGCGCCCAGCGCCGCGCGGATGCTCTCGTTTGCGGCGGCAAGTGGGATCGCACCCTCGAGCACGCCCTGCGGGCAGATATACTTGCAGAAATACGGGTCTCCCATGCCCACGTCGTTGACGATGAGCGCCGGCAGCAGCACCACGGCCAGCAGCAGGATGACGTATTTCAAATAGGTCAGCGGCCTGAGCTTTTTCGTCGACAGCTTTTTGCCCGGGATCTTATGCAGCAGCTCCTGCAGCCAGCCGAACGGGCACAAAAAGCCGCAGATGAACCGCCCGAGCAGCACGCCGAGCAGGATCAGAATGCCGGTGATATAATACGAAAAGCGGAATTTGGACGAGCCGACCACCGCCTGAAACGCCCCGATCGGGCACGCGCCCGATGCCGCCGGGCAGGAATAGCAGTTCAGGCCGGGCACGCAGACGGTCTTGCCCTTGCCCTGATAGATGCCGCCCTTGAAGAAGTTTGGCAGGTGGATGTTGGTCAGCAGCGTCACCGCCGCCTGGATCCAGCCGCGAAACCGGCTCAAGAGCAGGGAAACAGACTGTTTTTTCTTATCCAATGCCGACACACTCCAAGCACAGCCGGATCGCCTTGCTGAGCACGGCGCCGGCCTCGCCGCGCAGCGCACCGAAGCACACCATGGCGATGCCTGCAGCGATCAGCAGAACCTGCACAACGGCTTTCTTCGCACGAAACACCCGGATCACTCCCTTCTGTTTGCCCCATGATACCATGGCGCAGATAAAATCTTCGTTAAGAACGGAAACTTAACAGAGATTTTATGCCTTTGTGTTATCATATAACCATATAACAAAGTCGGACATTCGCAAATACGCACGAGGAGAATGGTATGCATATTTTGGTTGTGGAAGATGAAAAGGCGCTCTGCGACACGATCGCGCGCAGTCTGCGGCGGCTTGCCTACAGCGTGGACTGCTGCTATGACGGGCAGAGCGCCGCGGAGATGCTCGCCGTCGAGCGCTTTGATCTGGTCGTGCTGGATCTGAACCTCCCCGGCGAGGACGGTATGACGGTGCTCCGGACGCTGCGCGAGCGTGACCGCGACACCAAGGTGCTGATCCTGTCGGCGCGCTGCGAGGTCGCCGACAAGGTGGCGGGACTCGATGCGGGCGCGAACGACTATCTCACCAAGCCCTTTCACCTCGATGAGCTTGCGGCGCGCATCCGCAGCCTGACGCTGCGCCGCTTTACGCAGAGCGACGTGGTCCTGACCTGCGCCGAACTGTCGTTTGACACCAAGGCGCGCACGGCGTCCGTGCGCGGCGAGACGCTGTCGCTCACGCGCAAGGAGACGGGCATCCTCGAATACCTGCTGCTGCATCAGGGGCGGCCGGTCAGTCAGGAGGAGCTGCTGGAGCACGTGTGGGACAGCGGGGCGGACGGCTTCGGCAACTCCATCCGCGTGCATATCTCCGCACTGCGGAAAAAGCTGCGCGCCGCCCTGGGCTATGACCCCATCCGCAACCGTATCGGCGAGGGCTATGTTATGGAGGCGCAGACATGAAGCGGTTATCTCTGCAGTGGCGCATCACGCTGATGACGGCGGCGCTGATCGGCGTGACGTGTGTGCTCATGAACTGTCTGATCGGCTATTCCGGCAAGCGGTATATGGATGCGATCGGCAGCGGCATCTCGGCTTACAGCGAGATCGAATCCGGTGCGCCCGACGCCTTCGACCCGCAGAGCAAACAGCCGGATGACGAGCTGACGATCATCATCAGCGGCGCGCAGGCGGCCTTCGGCGTCACGAACTGGTACATCACGGCGGCGGTCACGCTCACCGGCGGCGTGCTCGCGTATTTTGTCAGCGGCCGCGCGCTGCGTCCGCTGCGCAGTTTTGCAGCGCAGGTGGAAAACATTCAGCCGAGCAATCTGGCGCAGTGCAAGGTCAGCGAGGACGTGCTGCCGGAGTTTCAGCGCTTCAGCCGCTCGTTCAACGGCATGATCGACCGCCTGGACGCGGGCTTCACGGCGCAGCGGCAGTTTACGGGCAACGCTGCGCACGAGCTGCGCACGCCGCTTGCGCTGATGCAGGCGCAGCTTGAGCTGTTTTCCGCCGAGCACGCGGACGTCACGCCCGAAACGGCGGCGTTTTTGAGCCTGCTGCAGGAGCAGACGGAGCGTATGGCGCAGATGACGAAGATCCTGCTGGAGATGAGCGAGCTGCGCACCGTGCCCTGTGACGACCGGGTCGAGCTCGCGCCCATGATCGAGGAGATCTTCACCGATCTCGCGCCGCTTGCAGAGAGCAAGTGCATCGCGCTGGAGGCCGACGGCGGCGCTGTGCTCACCGGCAGTGACCCGCTGCTGTACCGGCTGCTGTTCAACCTGACCGAAAACGCCATCCGTTACGGCCGGCCGGACGGGGCGGTGCGCATCGCGGTCAGCGAGGCGGACGGGAATGTACAGATCCGCGTCCGTGACCACGGTCCCGGCATCCCGGAGGCATACCGGGAGAGCGTTTTCCAGCCGTTTTTCCGCGTGGACAAGTCGCGCAGCCGGGCACACGGCGGCGTCGGGCTCGGTCTGTCGCTTGTGTGGGAGATTGCCGCGCTGCACGGCGGCACGGTGCAGATCGAGCGCAGCGGCGCGGACGGAACGGTCATGCTCGTGACGCTGCCGCGCGACGGCAAAGAAGCATAAAACAAAGGCGGCAGCCGGATAGCTCCGGCTGCCGCCCGTTTTTTGTTCGTGCCTTACCAGATGCCGAGCACGTGCTGCATCAGCAGGCTCATGCCCGCGATGCCGACCCAGCAGCAAAAGCCCATGATGAGCGGCTTGCCGCCGGTTTTGACGAGCTTGACGATGTTCGTGTTCAGGCCGACGGCGCACATGGCCATCACGATCAGGAACTTGCTGAGCGTCTTGAGCGGGGTGAACACGCTTGCCGACACGCCCACGCTCACACAGACGGTCGTGATCACGGACGCGAGCAGGAAGTAGAGGATGAACATCGGGAAGATCTTCTTGAGATCCACCTTCGTGCCGTCGGTCCTGGCGCGCTTCGTGCGCACGAAGGCGAGCACGAGCGTGATCGGGATGATGGCGAGCGTGCGCGTGAGCTTGACGGTCACGGCCTTGTCGAGCGTCTGGCTGCCGAGCCCGTAGAGCGAGTCCCACGTGGAGGCCGCCGCCGTGACGGACGACGTGTCGTTGATGGCCGTGCCGGCGAAGATGCCGAACGCCTCACCGTCCGTGGTCGAGAAGCCGAGCAGCGCGCCGAGCGCGGGGAAGAAAATGGCCGCGAGCATGTTGAAGAAGAAAATGACGGAGATCGCCTGCGCGACTTCCTCATCGTCCGCGTCGATGACGGACGCGGTCGCCGCGACGGCTGACCCGCCGCAGATCGACGAGCCGACGCCCACGAGCGTCGAGATCTTGCCCGGGATGTGCAGCAGCTTGTGCAGCAGCCACGCCACGACGAGCGAGGTCGTGATCGTCACGAGGATGATTGGCAGCGACTGCTTGCCGGTCTGCCAGATGACGGACAGGTTCATGCCGAAGCCGAGCAGGATGACGGCGTACTGCAGCACCTTTTTCGACACGAACGAGATGCCGGGCTGCGCCGCGGTCTTGTCGTGCCAGAGCAGCGTCACGATCATGCCGGCGAGGATGCCGAACACCGGCCCGCCCACGATCGGGAACCGCTGCCCGAGCAGCCAGCAGGGCACGGCCATGACGAGGCACACGAGAATGCCCTTCCAGTTTTTCTGAATGAAGTTCATGGTAGTTTGTGGTTTCCTTTCTCTCCATACGTTGTTTGCACAGAGCATCATACCATAACGAAACGATAAAGAAAAATGATTTCTATTTATCAAATGATAATTTTGCGTTATCATATGGCGAGAAAACCAACGAAAAGAGGGGACGCACATGCTGGATTTTCGCGTTGAGACCTTTCTGGCCGTGTGCCGGCACATGAACTTCACGAAGGCGGCGCGCGAGCTCAACATCACGCAGCCCGCGGTCTCGCACCACATCCGCTATCTGGAGCAGGCATATGGCACGGCGCTGTTTTTGCACAACGGCAAGCGCCTGCAGCTCACCGAGGCGGGGGAGATCCTGCGCCGCTCGCTGCTGACGATGAAGCACGACGAACAGCACCTGCAAAAGCGCATGCAGCAGGCCGCCTCCGGCACGCGCGACTATTCGTTCGGCGCCACGCTCTCGGTCGCGGAGTTCATGCTCAACGAGGCGCTCGGCCGGTTCGTTTGCCTGCACCCGGACAGTCATATCCAGATGCAGGTCGCGGATACGAAGGTGCTGCTGAGCAAGCTCGACTCCGGCGAGCTGGATTTTGCCGTCGTCGAGGGTGACTTTCCGAAGGCGGAGTATGATTTTCTCGTCTTCGGCACGGAGGAGTATGTCGCCGCCGGGGATCCGGAGAAGGCCGCGCGCTATCGCGGCCGCCCCCTGACGGAGCTGCTGGGCGAGCCGCTGCTGCTGCGCGAGGAGGGGTCGGGCACGCGCGTGATCCTGGAGTATTACCTCAAAGAGCACGGCCTCGCCGCGGCGGATTTTGCCCGCACGGTCGAGATCGGCAACATCGGCGCGATCAAGACCCTGCTCAAGAGCGGCTACGGCGTGTCGTTTCTCTACCGCGCGGCCATCCGCCTGGAGGAGGCGGCGGGCACGCTCGGCGTGATCGAGCTGAGCGACTTTCGGCTGCGGCACGACATCATGTTCCTGTTTCCGAAAAACAGCAACTTCCGCGCCGATTATACGGCCATTTTCCGCGAGCTGCGCGCCTGCGCCGAAGAAAGCGCGCCCGCCTGACCGTGCACCCGGCCGCAAAAACGCCTCCGCAGCGCATCGCGCCCGCGGAGGAGTTTTCCAATTCCAGTCAGTTTTTCGCCAATGCCACGGCGAGTTCTATATGCTCCGTGTGCGGGAACATGTCCACCGGCTGCATGCGCGTGACGCGGTAGCCGTGCCGGGTGAGATAGCCCAGGTCGCGCGCGAGCGTCTCCGGATTGCACGACACGTACACCACCCGCTCCGGCCCGACGGCCGTCACGGCGGACAGAAAGCGCTCGTCGCTGCCGGCGCGCGGCGGGTCGAGGATGATGACGTCGGCGTGTTCGCCGGCCTTGGCCATGCCCTGCAGGAAGTCGCTCGCGTCGGCGGTGTAGAAGCGGACGTTGTCCGCGTGGTTCGCCTTCGCGTTGCTGATCGCATCGCGCACGGCGTCGCGGTTATTCTCCACGCCGATCACGCGCGCTGCGTTCTGGCTTGCGAAAATGCCGATCGTGCCGGTGCCGCAGTAGGCGTCCACGACGGTCTCGGTGCCGGTCAGCCCGGCGTAATCGAGCGCCGTGCGGTAGAGCACCTCCGTCTGCACGGGGTTGATCTGGTAAAACGCGCGCGGCGAGATGCGGAACGTGAAGTCCCCGAGCTGCTCGTGGATATAGCCCGGCCCGTAGAGCACCTCGCTGTGGGAGCCGAGCACGAGGCTCGTCTGCCCGGCGTTGATGTTCTGCACGACGGTCGTGATGTCCGGGTGCCGCTGCAGCAGCGCGCGCACGAAGTTGCGCTTGCCGGGCAGCATGCCGTGCGCCGTCACGAGCACGACGAGGATCTCCCCGCTGCGCCGGCCGCGCCGCACGAGCACATGCCGCAGCGTGCCGCGGCCGGTGTCCTCGTCATAGGGGCGGATCTTGAAGCTCTTGAGCAGGCCGCGGATCGTGACGATGATCCGGTCTGCGACCGTGTCCTCGATCATGCAGGCATCGACCGGCACGATCCGGTGCGAGGCCGACTGGTACACGCCCGAGATGATCTGCCCCTGCCGGTTGACGCCGAAGGCGGCCTGCACCTTGTTGCGGTAGTGGTAGGGATCTTGCATACCGATGATCTCCTCCACGTGGCCAAAGCGGCCGAGCAGGCGGATGGCCGTCGCCTGTTTGAGATGCAGCTGCTCGTCGTAGGACAGGTTCTGCAGCTGGCAGCCGCCGCACTTTTTTGCGAGCGGGCACATGGGCGCGTCTTTGCGCGCCGGGGTGTTTGCCATGGTCATGACCTCCGGTCTTCCAAAATCATTTTTTTCTGGCGCGTCATTCGTCACGTTTCCACACGGTCTTCGCGCGCGGCAGGTTCCACTCGAAGTGCGCCGCGGCGCAGCGGATGACGATGACGACGACCACGCTGGTCAAAATCGCGCCCGCACCCTGCCAGACATGCCGCAGGAGCAGATAGAGAATGCCGCCCGCGATGGACGCGCTGGCGTAGATGTGTTTGCGCAGGATATAGGGCATGTCCCCGGCGAGCATATCGCGCAGCACGCCGCCGCCCGTGCCGGTCAGCAGGCCGACGAACACCAGCAGCAGCGGATCCGTGCACCCGGCGAGCGTGATGGCGGTGTTCATGCCCGTGATCGTGAAGATGCCGAGCCCGGCCGCGTCCATGATGAGCATGAGCGCGTCGAACACACGCTTGCTGTGCCCGATGATCCGGCGCACGAACGGGAAAAACAGCACGACCGACACGCCGAGTGCAACGAGCAGGTAGATCGGGTCCTGAAACGCGCGCGGCGGGGTCAGCCCCACGACGAGATCGCGCAGGATGCCGCCGCCGACGGCCGTCGTGATGCCCAGCAGCCCCACGCCGAAGATGTCCATATGCTTTTCGATGCCGAGCACCGCGCCGCTGACGGCGAACGCGACCGTTCCGGCCAGCTCGAGCAGAAAGAGAAAGGTATCCATCGCCATGACCTCCGAAAAAAGAGTACACCCCCGCCGTGGTGCAGGTGTGTACTCTGTCCTTTTACCTGAAAGATTGGCCGCGCGGCCTTGCTTCTTCGGTGCGGAATCGTCTCTCCAGAGCTCCGTCGGCCGCCGGTCCTTTTGCCTGAGAGTGTCACTCCTTCGGCGGCCGCAGCGCTCTCCCGGCGGCGTCATACGGCATCCATCTTCCGACAGTATAGCAGATGCGGCGAAATTTGCAATGCCGAATTTTTTCGTGTACACTGTCTGCAGAAAAGGACGGGAGGTATCTGCGGATGAAACGGATTTTGTTGTGCCTGCTGTGTCTGGCGGCGCTGCTGCTGACGGCCTGCGGGCAGAAGGCGGCACCGGCGCAGACGCCGGGCGCCGACCCCGCCGTTGCGGCGGCGCAGCGCTATCAGCCGCTTGTGCAGGCGGTCGGCAACGGCACGGACGTGGGCGTCGACCTCACGGACGCGCAGATCGCGCAGGCGGTGGCGCAGCTCTCGGATGCAGGGCTCACGGCCGTGCACGTGGACGCGGCCGACCGGGTTACGCACCCGGAGGCGGTCACGGCGTATTGGGATGCGCGCGCGGCGGGGCAGACGGCCGCGGTCACGCTCTATGAGGTCTGCCGCGACGGCGGGCTGCTGTGCCACGTGCTGCGCTTCTCGGACGGAGCCGACACCGTCACGCGCACGCGCGTCGTCTGGCGTGACGGGGCGTTTTCCGTCAGCTATACGGATACCTATGCTGTCACGTCTCTGACGCTCGACGGCGGCGTGCTGACCTATGTCTACGACATGCCCGACAATCCGCCGGGCACGGATCATGACGGGCACATCGACACGCGCGAGACGTTCACCGTCGGATAAACGGCAGACGGCGCACCCCGGCCGGGGTGCGCCGTTTTTCTATCCTGTTCATGCCTGCCGGATGCCGGATGCCGCCGCGGTCTGCAGCAGCGCGGCCTGCGCCAGCAGCTCCATGCCGTCGACCGCCTGCGGATAGCGCGCGGCGAGGCCGAAGTGCCGAAACGCGGCGCACAGCGGCGCACTGTCGAGCACGACGCTGTCGCTGCCGCGCGCAAGCTCCAGCTCGATGATCGAGCGCAGCACCTGCTCGCTGCACGCTTTCTCCGGCCGGATGCAGCCGAGCAGCGCCTGCACGGGCGCGTCGGGATAGCCGCAGTGCAGCCCGTAGCGCCGCGCGGCGAGCCCGTAGGCGTTGGCGGCGCGCACACCGGGCGTGCACAGCACGCTCGCGCGCTGCCGGAGCTTGCCGACGAGCTGCGGCAGCACAGCTCCCGCGGCGCCCAGCACCGGCACGCCGGCGGCCGCCGTGAGCTCCTCGCAGAAAACGCCCGCGCTGTCCGGCGCAGCGATGACCGCGCAGCCGGAGGCGGCCAGCACCTCCGCCGCGGCGCGCAGCTTCGGAAGGGGCGGCTGCATGGACGCCCCGCACAGATACGGCTCGCAGTCGGGCACGGCGGCCGGGCTCAGCGGCAGCAGGGCGGCGTGTTCTCCGCCCTGCGCCTGCACGCGGCGCAGAAATTGTGTGACGGCGGCGGGGTCTGTACTGAGCACGCCGATGCGTGGAAGGTCATGTATCTGCATCATGGCATCTCCTGACGAAAAAAGTCTCCGCGAAGCGGGTATGACCCCATCTTAGCGGAGACTGTGATCCGTCCGGCAACGCTTTGGCATCCAAACGGCATCATTGGGCGTTGAAATACAAAATATTTTCCACGCGCCACGCCGGCAGGGAAAAGGCGGTGTCGGCGTCCGGGTCGTAAAACTGCAGGTAATCGGTGACGCTGCTGTCCATGCTGTTGTTGAGCAGCCGCAGTGGGACGGTGTTCCCGCCGCTTGCGCGCAGACCGAGCATTTTTTTCGCCGCGTCCGGTATCGGGATCTGCACCTCGTCGTACGGCACGCCGAGCGAGGCCGCGACCGTGGCGCCGACGCGGTTTTCAAACACGCTCAGCAGGTAATCCCACAGGTCGTTCTGCCGGATCTGGAAGGCGAAGTCATAGGCAAATTCATAACTGAGCGCCAGAACGCAGCCGGTCGCATCGTCGAGCAGGAGCGTTGCCGTGTCGCCGCGCGGATTGACCAGCGGGATCCACCAGAGGATGAAGCCGCTGCCGTAGCTCGCGTACTGGACGGCCGCGCCCTTCTCCACGGAAAAGTCGCCGCCGAACAGCGCGCTGTCCTTTTCCAGCGCGCCCAGAAGGTCCTGCGCGTACTGTGCCATCTCGGCCAGCGTGTGCGCCGCGGCGCTCTCGTCGAGCTCGACGGGCTCCTCGGCGCCGTAAAACAGGTTCTGCATGCCGTCGGTCAGCTTTCGGCGCAGGATGCTTGCCGCGCCCTGCTCACCGTCGGTGCTGAGCGAAAACGCCGCGTCCCGGTTGGCGCTGTCGAGCTGCGCGGTCACGAGGTTCGGCAGGAAGAAGCCGCCCGCCGCGATCGCCAGCACGAGCACGACCGCCAGTGCGGTGCGCATCCACGGTCTCATACGCGGCCTCCTTTCAGCTCCACGGTCACGACTGTGCCGTTGCCGACACGGCTCTCAAACTGCATCGTGCCGCCGTGCAGCTGCACGATCTCATTGCACAGGGACAGCCCCAGCCCCGCGCCGCCCTGTGCGCGCGAGCGCGACTTGTCCACGCGGTAAAACGCCTCCGTCAGGTGCGCGAGCGCCTCCGGCGGGATGCCGCGGCCGTTGTCGAGCACGCGCACGCGGCAGCCGTCGGGCAGCATCTCCTGCCAGACGTAGATATAGCCGCCGTTGTCGAGCGCCTTGCGGGCGTTGTCCATGAGGTTTACGAGCAGGGTCTTGAACAGATCCGGCTCGAGAAAGCATGTGCCCTCCGCCGTGCGGTACTGCAGGGCGATGCCGCTCTGGGCGTATACGCGCTTGAGGTGCTCCAGAAGCCCTGCCACCAGGTCGGCCGGGCACGCGGGCACGAGCTGGAGCTTCGAGCGGTCGAGCGAGAGCATGTCCAGCAGCTTCAGCCCCAGTGCCTCGAGCCGCTTGCCCTCGGAGAAGATATAGTTTGCCGCGTCCATCTGCTCGTCGGGAGTGAGCACCTGGCTGCGCAAAAGGTCTGCATAGCCGATGATGGAGGTCATGGGCGTTTTCATCTCGTGCGAGAAGTCGGCCATGAACCGCTCCTGCAGGGCCATACTCTCCTGAATACGGTTGACGTTCTGCTCGAGCTGTCCGGCCATGCGGTTGAAGTCGGCCGCCAGCTGCCCCACCTCGTCATGTGAGCGCACGGGCGCCCGGTAGCTGAGATTGCCCCTCGCCAATTCCCGCGATGCGCGGGAAAGCGTGCCGAGCGGGCGCGTCAGCAGATAGGACGTGACCCACGACACGGCCGCGCCGATGGCGATGAGGATCACAAACGTCGTGTGGTAGGCGCGCTGCTGCGTCTGGCGCACGGTGTAGGCCTCCGTCACGTCGAACGCGAGCTGGACGGTCGTGCCGTCGGCCGTGGCGCCGAGCATGAGGTAGTGCCGGCCGTTGCCGGCGCTCACGATGCGCGTGAGCCCGTCGCCGCCGTCGGACGGCTCCGGCGCGGCGTCGAGCAGCGCGGTGTCGCCCGTTGTGGTCATCTGTGCGCCGAATCGGATGCGCGCTGCCGTGCTCGACCCGCCGCTGCCGAGCTTGTGCAGCACGAGCGCGACGGTGTTGGCCGCCGTGCCGGGCGAGGCGTTGTCGCCGAGCAGATCCAGCACGTCCACGACCATGCGGTAGGTCTGGACGGCGGCGTCGCGCTCGCGGTCGATCGACGCGGAAAACGACTGCGCGATCATCAGGCTCCCGCCGATGCCGTACGTCAGCGACAGCAGCAGCACCATGGCGATCGTGAGCTTTGCGCGAAACTTCATCCGCTCATACCTCCAGCCGGTAGCCGACCTTGTTCACGGCCAGCAGCCGGTTTTCCCAGCCGACCTTTTTGCGCAGCCGCTGGATGTGCAGATCCACGGTCTTGCTGCCGTAGCTGTACTCGCCGCCCCAGACGTGCTCATAGATCGTCTCGCGGTAGAGCGCGGTGCCGGGGTTGCGCGCGAAAAACAGCAGCAGGTCATATTCCTTGTGCGTCAGGCTGATCTCTTCCGTGCCGCGCCAGACCTGCATGGCGCGCGTGTCGATGCGCAGGCCGCCGATCTCGATCACGGCGTCGGTCTTGTTGTAGCGCCGCAGCACGACGTCCACGCGCGCGAGCAGCTCCACGACCTCAAAGGGCTTGACGATATAGTCCTCCGCGCCCATGCGCAGGCCGCGCACCCGGTCGTCGACCGAGCCGCGCGCGGTCAGAAAAATGACCGGGATGCCCAGCGGGCGGATATATTCCATGAGCTCAAAGCCGTCGGCATTCGGCAGCATCACGTCGAGCAAAATGAGATCGAACACGTTCCGCTCCAGAATGTCCGCCGCGGCCAGCCCGTCATACACGCACGTGCAGTGGTACCCCGCGCGGGTCAGGCTCATCTGAATCAGGTCGCAGATCGGCTTTTCGTCGTCCACGATCAAGATCTGGATCATGCCACCGCCTCCTTCGGGTCAAAGGTACATCATTTCGGCATCGAAACGGCATCCGATGCCCGGATCTGATTATAGATTCGCCGCCGCCGCGTGTCAAATGTCCGCGCAGCGGACCGAACCATTCCGAAACCGGAAAAAGCGGGGCGGACATCCGGTTTTTGCATCGAACTTTCTTGCAAAGCCGCACGGTTTGCGTTACAATATTTTCATTATTTTCCTATAAAATAGGAAATGCGGCTGCCGCGCAGATGCGCAGGAGATGGGGCAGCACCGCATCTCTTTTTTTATTTTGAAACATGAAAGGAGCAAACACATGAACATGACCCGCTTTGCAAACAGGCTCGGTGCCCTGCTGCTGGCAGCCGCCATGGCCGCGGCGCTGCTCTGCCCGACGGCGCTGGCGGAGGCCGCCTCCGGCTGGCAGGAGATCGACGGCAGAATGCAGCACTTCGGCGCCGACGGGACTGCCCACGAGACGCAGACCGTCGACACCCGCACGTGCACCACGGACGGCTATGCGCTGACGACCTGCAAAACCTGCGGCGCGACCTATCGCGGCGCGCTGCTGCACTACACCGGCCACACGTGGGACGCGCAGCATGTCTGCACCCGCTGCGGCACGCAGGGCAGAAACATTGCCGACGCGGAGGTGACGACCGGCTATACCGTCTATTCCGGCGGCAGCGCGACCTGCGCCGTCACGGTCACGTATCAGGGCGAGCCGCTGACGGTGCGCGCCGACGATACGGACGCGGACGGCCGCCTGACGTATACGGACAACACGCACGTGGGGCTGGGCACCGTCACGATCTGCGGCCTGCGCGACTATTACGGCACCGTGTCCGCCCAATATGCCATCCTGCCGGCCACCGTCCGGGATGCGGCTGCGGTCGAGATCGGCCAGCGGCAGATCCGCCTGAGCTGGCCGGCGGTCGCCGGCGCGGAGCACTACCGCGTAGAGATGTCCGCGGACGGCGAGACCTGGACGGAGCTGCCCATGACGGCGCGGATGGCCTATACCGTCACGGGTCTGGACGGTGCGACGGCGTACCGCTTCCGTCTGCGCGGCTGCACAAACGTGGACGGCGTGTGGTATACCTCGCCCTATGCTTCCAATGAGGTTCGGGCGACGACGCTCCCCGCCGGTCAATTCGCGCCGTCCGAGCTGCTCGGCGGCGTCCGCGCGCAGGTGGACGGGCAGACGGTCTCCGACCGGATCGTGGACGGCGAGCGGTATCTGTTCCTGCCCGCGCGTGCGGATCTGCACAGCCTCGCGCTGACGGTGGACACGCAAAACTGCACCGCGCCCACCGTGGAGCTGTGCGGAGAGCTGGGCACGCAGCAGCCCGGCGGTGCGGTGGATGTGCCGACGCTGGCGGCGGTGCGCGGCGGCGCCCGGGAGCTCACGATCCGCATCAACGGCGCGGCGGCCGGCACGGTGCACGTGATGCAGTCGGCCGGTCTGAACGCGTTCTACATCACGCGCGATGCCGCGGGCGCGGCGCGGCTGCGCGCCGTGACGCCGGACGGGACGGCGGTCTATGACGGCGCGCTCACGCAGCTCACGGCGAGCGGGGACGAAAAGCCGTCCTACGACATCACGCTCGCGCAGGCGTCCGACCTCGCGGGCGGCGCTTCGGGCACGCGCTGGTCGCTGTGCGCTGAGGACAGTGATGCCACGCTGCTGCACGGCAAATGCCTCCGGGACTTCGCCGCCGCGCTCGGCGCAGCGGCTCCGGCGGCCGGTGACTGGGCGGATCTGTACGACGACGGCGTCTACTGCGGCACGTATCTTGTCCGTGCAGCGTCCGAAGCACCGGCCGCCGTGCATACCGCGCGCGGCGCCGTGCTGTGCGCGCAGGACGACGCGGCCGGGCTCGGCGCGGCCTATCCGGCGTTCGAGGACGCGGTCTATGCACAGGCGGCCGACGGGAGCTGCAACGGCTACAACGCCGCGACTGGCAAGTATTACTACGAATACTGCGACCTGACCTCGCTCGTGCAGGTCTGCCTGCTCCAGAGTCTGGCAAGCAATGCCGACGCCGCGGACGCCGTGCTCCTGTTTTATCAGGATGCGTCCGGCCTGCTGCACGCCGGCCTCGCCGGAGACATGACGCTGACCTGCGGCACCGGCCGGACGGCGCGCATCGCCCCGGAGGACGATTTTGTCAACGGGCGATACCTCATCACGGCGCTGCTGCGCATCCCCGGCTTCCGCGCCGCCGTGAGCAACTACTATCATACCGTGTTCCTGCCGCAGGCGCAGCGCCTCACCGCGGACGGCGGGGCGATCCGCGCCGCCGCCGGCAGGATCACCGCCAGCGCCGCCATGAACTTTACGTTCCGGCCGCTTGTCCGCACTGCGGATCCGGATACGGCCGCGCGGCTCTGGCCGGCCGGCACGACCCATGCCGACACCGTGGACGCCATGACCGCCTGGCTCGATGCACGCCTGACGCATCTGTCCGCCGCATACGACCACACGTGGGATGCCGGTGTCGTGACTGCGGCGCCGACCTGCACGGCTGCCAGCACGCGCGTTTACACCAGCGACACCGGCGCCACGATGACCGAGACCGTCCCGCCCACAGGCCACACGCCGGAGGTCATTCCGGCCGTCGCGCCGACCTGCACCGCCGACGGCCGGACGGAGGGCAGCCGCTGCGCCGTCTGCGGCGTGATCCTGACCGCGCCCGAGACCGTCCCGGCCGGGCACCGATATGTGAACGATGTCTGCACCGTCTGCGGTGCGTGGGCGCCGGACTCGCCGCCGTGCCCCGGCGGCGAGACGTGCCCGGGCAGCCAGTTCACCGATATGCCGTCCACGTCCAACTGGGCGCACACGGGCATTGACTTTGTCCTGCGCCACGGCCTGCTTGGCGGCACGAGCGCCACAACGTTCAGCCCCGACGCCCGGCTCACGCGCGCGATGCTCGTGCAGATCCTCTATCACATGGACGGCGAGCCAGATGTGGCGGCGGGGAGTGCCTTCACGGACGTGAGCGCCGATGCCTGGTATGCCCACGCGGTTACCTGGGCGGTGACGAACGGGATCGCAGGCGGCGTCGGCGGCGGGTGCTTTGACCCCAACGGCGCCGTGACCCGCGAGCAGACGGCGGCCATCCTGCGCCAGTACGCCCGCTACCGCGGCTGCGATGTGAGCGCCGGCGCGGATCTGTCGGCCTATGCGGACGCGGACAGCGTCTCGTCCTATGCACGCGAGGCGATGGCCTGGGCGGTCGCCGAGCGGCTGATCGGCGGCACGACGGTCGACGGCCGCACGTACCTGATGCCGCGGGGCGCGACCACCCGCGCGCAGTTTGCCACGATCCTCATGCAGTATGTCCGCAACGTCATCCGGCCGTGACGCGCGCAATGCGACAGAAAACACCAAAATTCCTGTCACGCTCTTGACAAGGACGTGCCCGCATGCTAGCCTTTTCATCGGGAAATGACTTCAGAAGAAAGGCTGAGACAATGACATTAAACGAATTGAAGATCGGTTCCTCAGCAGTCATCACGGCCGTCGGTGGGGACGGCGCGCTGCGATGCCGGCTGTTGGACATGGGGCTCATCCCCCGCACCCGCGTCACCCTGCAAAAGGTGGCGCCGATGGGCGACCCCATCGAGATCCGCGTGCGCGGCTATGAACTGACGCTGCGCGTGGAGGAGGCAAAAAAGATCGAGGTCAAGGGGGTGCCGGCATGATCTTTGCACTTGTCGGCAACCAGAACTGCGGCAAGACGACGCTGTTCAATGCCCTCACGGGCTCGAACCAGCATGTGGGCAATTTCCCGGGCGTGACCGTCGACCAGAAGATGGGCGAGATGCGCGACGAGAAGGGCTGCTCCGTCGTTGACCTGCCGGGCATTTATTCCCTGCGTCCGTATACGCAGGAGGAGATCGTCTCGCGCGATTTCATCATCAACCGGAAGCCGGACGGCATCATCAACATCGTGGACGCCACGAACATCGAGCGCAACCTGTATCTGACGCTGCAGCTTCTGGAGCTGCGCGTGCCGATGGTGCTGGCGCTGAATATGATGGACGAGGTGCGCGCAAACGGCGGTGCCATCGACGTGCAGAAGATGAGCCAGGCGCTGGGCATTCCCGTCGTGCCGATCTCGGCGGCGAAGGGGGAGGGCGTGTCCGAGCTTGTGGATCAGGCGCTGAGCGTCGCCCGCAGCCAGACGCTGCCGAAGGTCACGGACTTCTGTTCGGACGATTCGGCCGTGCACCGCTGCATCCACGCGGCCGTGCACCTGATCGCCGACCACGCCGACCGCATCGGTGTGCCGGCGCGTTTCTGCGCGGCAAAGCTCATCGAGGGCGGCGACGATCTGGCCGACCGGCTCGGCCTGGACGAAAACGAGCGGGAGCTGCTCGAACACTGCATCGTGCAGATGGAAAACGAGACCGGGCTCGACCGCAACGCGGCGCTTGCGGACATGCGCTACACGTTCATCGAGGGCGTCGTGGCGGCCTCCGTGGTCAAGTGCCACGAGAGCAGGGAGCACGCGCGCTCGATGAAGATCGACCGCATCCTCACGGGCAAATATACCGCCCTGCCGACGTTCCTCGTCGTGATGTTTCTCACGTTTTACCTCACATTCAACGTCATCGGCCAGTGGCTGTCCGACCTGCTGCAGCTCGGCATCGACGCGCTGACCGGCGTGGTCGACGCTGCGCTCACGGCCTACGGCATCAACCCTGTGGTACATAGCCTCATCATCGACGGCGTGTTCGCCGGCGTCGGCAGTGTGCTCGTGTTCCTGCCGATCATCGTGACACTGTTTTTCTTCCTGTCCATTCTGGAGGACACGGGCTACATGGCGCGCGTCGCCTTCGTCATGGACAAGCCCCTGCGCAAGATCGGCCTGTCGGGGCGCAGCATCGTGCCGATGCTTATCGGCTTCGGCTGCTCGGTGCCGGCCATCATGGCTACGCGCACCGTCTCGTCCGACCGCGACCGCAAGATGACCATCCTGCTCACACCGTATATGAGCTGCTCGGCGAAGATCTCGATCTATGCGTTTTTCACGGCGGCGTTTTTCCCGCACTACCGCGCGCTCGTCATGCTGGGACTGTATGTCCTTGGCATCCTCATCGGCATTCTCGCGGCGCTTATCATGAACAGAACGGCCTTCCGCGGCAAACCCGTGCCGTTTGTCATGGAGCTGCCGAATTACCGCATGCCCGGGCTCAAGAGTGTGGCGCTGCTGCTCTGGGAGAAGGCAAAGGACTTCCTCCAGCGCGCGTTCACGGTTATTTTCCTCGCCACGATCATCATCTGGTTCCTCCAGAGCTTTGACACGCGCCTGAACGTCGTGGCCGACAGTGCCAACAGCCTGCTCGCGCTCATCGGGCAGTTCATCGCGCCCGTCTTCCGGCCGCTCGGCTTTGGCGACTGGCGGTGCGCCACGGCGCTCATCTCCGGCTTCATCGCCAAGGAGTCCGTCGTGAGCACGCTGCAGGTGCTGCTCGGCGGCGCAGCCATCTCGTCGCTGTTGAGCACGCGCGCGGCCATCAGCTTCCTCGTGTTCACGCTGTTGTATACGCCGTGTGTGGCCGCCATCGCCACCATCCGCCGCGAGCTGGATTCCCGGCTCAAGACCGTCGGCGTTGTGGTCCTGCAGTGCTCGGTGGCATGGGTCGTGGCGTTTGTCGCGTATGCGATCGCGGGGCTCGTGTGATGCGGCTGATCGATTATCTCCTGCTGGCCATCGTGGCCGTGTGCGCCGTCATCGCGTGGCGCGTCTGGCGCCGCGCCATGAAAAAGGGCGGCTGCTGCGGAGGCGGCTGCACCGGCAACTGCGCGCAGTGCGGCAGAAACTGTGACTGCAAAAAAGAGAAATAGATAAAGCAAGGCTTCCCAAATTCGGGAAGCCTCGCTTTTTTGTGCGTATGTGCCCGTGCTCACAGCTCCGCAATGTGCACCGGATTTCCGTGCTCCTGGATCAGAGCCGCGAGATCGTCCGCGCGCAGCCACACGGTGGCCGTGTTATCGTTCGGGTGCACGCCGATGAGCCCCGGTGCGGCGAAAAACGCTTCGTCGAGATAAAGCTGCACCTTGCACTCGGCGTCGTTGAGCAGGCCGAGCGGCGTCACGGCGCCGGGAATGAGCCCCAGCATCTGCATGAGGTCGTTTTCGGACGCGAACGACAGCGCGCGGGTGCAGAAAAGAGCGCCTGCAGATCCTGCGGTGCCGCTGTCCGGATGGCGTTTGCAGCGCGCCGCTCCGGTCGGGAAGCAGGGCTTTCCCGGCAGTGCTGCCGCGCGTGTATGCTGTTTGGTCATCCGTGGTTTTGTACCTGCCATTTGCTCCGTTCTCCTAAAGATGCTTCGTTTTGTGGCATCATTATAGCAGGGGCTGGGCGAAAAAACAGTCAATGACATCTGAAATAGTCTTAATTCTGCCGCCGCGCCCCATACAGAGTCTTGCACATTCAGACGAAAAATACGCAGCTTGGTTTCGCCTTGCGCGAAAAAGCCTACCGGGCGTGTTGGAGAAATAGGCCGAGATATGCCGTCCTTCTTTGCCACAAAAGTCTGCTTCAGTTGCTGCAATGATCTCGTTTTTTGGATGGTATCTTTTTAATGTGTTTTAGCGCCCTTAGCCCCATTGCATTTTGAGCATAGCACCTGTAAATTGGACGGGACTGTTTTGCCGCCTTTTGCGATCGGAACGATGTGATCAATATGCAGCCCGACTTCATCTGGCATAAACTTTCCGCACATTTGGCAAGTGTAATGATCGCGCTTCATGATTTCTTTCCGCAGCGCCTTCGTCATCAGCTTTCGCTGATTTTTACTGTGATACTCTTTCAGTGTTGCTTCGAAGCCGATTTCTTCCAGCTGCGCATGACGATTTATAAGCCAAGACCAACTTACTGCCATTATCGATTCCGCTGTTGGTATTTTGTAAGCCGTTTTTACATAGTTTTGCTGCTTATAACGGGTTCGATTTCTGCTTGTTCCAAAACGGAATGCGCTGTTGTCATCTAAAACTTCTTGATATTGTCGGACACGCCTTTTCTTTAGTATACATGTTTGCAAATAATTCTCTGTGTCGTGTTTCCACTGCTCGATGGACTGCTCATGTTGCTTCAATGCGCGCCAGTTTTGCTCGTTGCATAAAAAGCTGTCAATACAATCCGTTATATCAACGTTCCTCTTATAAGAAACATCGAACCACCAAACAAAATAAGGGTATTGAAATGGATTGCGTAATAAACTATATAAAATGCAACTCAAACTCGCGATCGCGGCGACTCCTATAATTGCCATTGCCACAATAAGATCGTCTGTTTTCAATGACTGTTACTCCTTTGCTGCTGCGTGTTGCGATGCGCTTATCAGATGTCAGGTGGGCGTTGGCGACTTTGACTCACGAGCTTTCTGAATTGCTGACAGGCGCGCCTTACAAATAATAGCACTCGAGCGGCGGCTTTTCAACTCTTTGTGTAAAAAGAGGAAAATGGAAGTCACAAGGGGGTGTGGACTTTTCGCTGTTCCTTGAAATGGTAAAAGTCAAATGAATTTGCGAGGTTTGTGTGATTCTGCGTTTGGAACGACCTCTTGGTTTTAAAAGAGAACGTTAATCGGGACGCTTTTCGGTTCGGAGGCGGATATCGTTTTAGGGCAATTGCTCACCTGCGTTAGGGGGGAAGTGCGAAGTTTCTGCTAGGGTATTGTTACAGTACAAATATTTGCGGGATTGAAAGATCATGGGCGGTGAAGCCTGCGGTCTTTGGCTTTGCGCAGCTGCAAAGGAAGGCTGCACAGCATTGATAAATAAAGAAAAACCAGCAATCACAATGGATTGCTGGTTTTTGCTATTCTGGTGGAGATGGGGGGAGTTGAACCCCCGTCCGAAAGCGCTTTGACAGGAACTTCTCCGGGCGCAGCGGGTTTTTGCGGGACGCTGTGCGTCCCCGTTCCCTTCAGGACAGGCAAACCGGCAAGCCTGTCAATCCGGTAGCTTCATCATACATGGCACGCGCAAAGCTTAGCGTGCGCACGTTCACCACTCATCGACGCTCCGCTGCCGGGCCGTGGTCCTCCCGGCGGGAACGCTCGCTAATTAAGCAGCGAGAAGAACAGTTTCGTTGTTGTTCTTTAATTTATAAGGTGCCCGTTTTATGGCGGTCAGGCGCCGCCGCCCGCTATTCCTGCCTCCACACCCCCGTCGAAACCGGTACATCCCCATGATGTCGGGTGCGTCGGCCGCCTGCACCGCTCGCGCGGCGCAGGCAGGAACACATTCTGAAAAATCAGACGAAACTGTCGATGTTTTGTTTCCTCAGTGGGTCTCCGGCTCCGGGTATTCGACGCCGAAAGTCTCGACCGTGACGGTCTTCATCTTCTGCTCGTTGGTGGGCTTGTCGTTGAACATGCTGCGCGGAGTGCGCGCGATGGCGTCGACGACGTCCATGCCTTCGGTCACCTTGCCGAACGCAGCATACTGCTTGTCGAGGTGCGGGGCGTCCATGTGCATGATGAAAAACTGGCTGCCGGCGGAGTTCGGATCCATGGCGCGCGCCATGGACAGCACGCCGCGGGTGTGCTTGAGGTCGTTTTGGAAGCCGTTGCTCGTGAACTCACCGTCGATGCAGTAGCCCGGGCCACCCATGCCGGTGCCGGTCGGGTCGCCGCCCTGAATCATGAAGCCGGGGATGACGCGGTGGAAGATCACACCGTCATAAAAGCCCTTCTTGACGAGACTGATAAAGTTGCGCACGGTGTTCGGCGCGATCTCCGGATAAAGCTCGGCGCGGATGATGCCGCCGTCTTCCATTTCAATGGTGACAATCGGATTGCTCATCAGTAATTTTTCTCCTTTATCGTTCTGTCGATCTCGCGTTTGGCGCTGCGCTGCGCGTCGGCGTCGCGCTTGTCGTAGAGCTTTTTGCCCTTGCACAGGCCGAGCTCCACCTTCACGCGGCTGTCCTTGAAATACAGCGACAGCGGCACGAGCGTCAGTCCGTCCTGCTTCGTGCGGGCGTAGAGCTTCGTGATCTCCCGCCGGTGCATGAGCAGGCGCTTCGGCCGGTCGGGATCGCGGTTGTAGATGCTGCCGTGCTCATAGGGGCTGATGTGGATGCCGTAGGCAAACAGCTCCCCGTTTTTCACGGTGCAGAACGAATCTTTCAGATTGACCGTGCCCGCGCGGATGGACTTGACCTCGGTGCCGAAGAGCTCCACACCGGCCTCGAACCGCTCGAGCACGAAATAGTCATGCAGGGCCTTGCGGTTGGCCGCGACCTGCTTGACGCCCTTGGCTCTCGGCATGGCGGGGACCTCCTTCGTGCGAAATCGTGCATATAGTGTAGCACATCCGGCAGCAAATGAAAAGAGCGAAATCAGCAGAAATAACGCCGGAGCGTTTGGACGGCATCGCGGCGGGCGACGACGTCGCCGTGTTCGCCGATGTGCGCGCACAATTCGTCGGTGCACGGCAGCGGCTCGCCGAACTCAAAGAGCGCGTTCGGCAGCGCCTCGTCCTCGGCGCGCACGAACAGCTCCCAGCCGCCGTCTATGTACACCACGTCCGAGTCGATCCCGTCCGGAAAGCAGCCGAGCGCGGTGGTCAGGTCGGCAAACGAGCGGAACCGGAACCGGCGCGGCGGAACGGAAATGGGTCTTGCGATGAGCAGCACCTCCTTTTCGGCAACGAACAGTTCGATCTTCATACTTGTCCAGGGCGTGAGCCCGTGCGTCTCGAGCGCGCTGCGGACGGCGGTGCGGATATCGGTCTCGCTCAGCACGGCCCACTCGGCGCGCGCGATGCGCATGGCCACGGCGCCGGCGTCGGCGGTTTCCACAAGCATGGGAATGGCCTCCCTTGGTATCGGTTTCCGGACAGGCGTCCGGTCAGATTCAGTATAGCGGCCGTGTCCGCATTTCGCTACTCAAAATATATGGCAATTGGCGCAGGAATATGGTATCATTCCATTTGAAAAAAGGAGTGGATGCACATGGAACTGATCGAGGAAAAACTCAGGACCGTCACGACCTACCACGGCGTGATCGTCAACGTCCGGCTCGACGAGGCGCGCCTGCCCGACGGCAGCATCGCCAAGCGTGAGGTCGTGGAGCATCCGGGCGGCGTGACGGTTCTGCCGCTGGAGCCGGACGGCACGGTCTGGTGTGTGCGGCAGTACCGCTATCCGTTCGCGCGCACGCTGCTCGAGGTGCCGGCCGGCAAGCTCGAACCGGGCGAGGCACCGGAGCTGGCGGCCGCGCGCGAGCTCTCGGAGGAGACGGGGCTGACGGCCGGACGGCTGCAGTATCTGGGCGCGAACTACACCTCGCCCGGCTACTCCGAGGAGGTGCTGCACATCTATCTCGCGCGCGATCTGCACCGCGGCGTGGCGCATCTCGATCCGGGCGAATTCCTGAACGTGGAGCGGCATCCGCTGGAAAAACTGGTGCAGATGGCGCTCGACGGTGAACTCTGTGACGGAAAAACGACCGTCGCCCTGCTCAAAACGCAGCTTTTGCTCGCGCGCGAACGCGATCAGGCGGCCGGCGGCGGGTTGTGATTGCTTTTCGGAGAAAAGCATGTTATAATTCATCGTTAGGTTCCGGCAAAACCGGGCAAGCTATGCACGGAGCATGGCCGGGACGGATAACAGATGCAAAACTGCACTCTGCTTTCGCAGCATGAGAGGTGTCAATAGATTGGATAGATATGTGATACATGGCGGCAGACCCCTGCACGGGGAGATCGAGATCAGCGGCGCGAAAAACGCGGCCGTGGCGATCATCCCGGCAGCACTGATGGTCGACGGTGTCTGCCGGATCGAAAATATGCCCCAGATCAGCGACGTGGATATGCTCCTGAAGATCCTTCAGGGGCTGGGCGCACGGGTGGAATATCTTAGCCCCTCCGCCGTCGAGATCGACTGCACGCAGGTACGCTTTACCGAGCCGCCGTATGACCTCATGCGCAAGATCCGCGCGTCATACTACTTCATCGGCTCGATGCTCGGGCGCTTCGGCTCGGCCAAGACGACCATGCCCGGCGGCTGCAACTTCGGCGTCCGGCCGATCGACCAGCACATCAAGGGCATGACCGCGATGGGTGCGAACGTCGAGGTGAAAAACGGCTTTGTCTATGCCGACACGCCGGACGGCCGCCTGCACGGGGCAAAGGTATATCTGGATAAGGTCTCCGTCGGCGCGACGATGAACATCATCATCGCGGCGACGCTTGCGCGCGGCCGCACCGTGATCGAGAACGCGGCGCGCGAGCCGCACATCGTCGACCTGGCAAACTTCCTCAACTCCATGGGCGCCGATATTCGCGGCGCCGGCACGGATTCCATCCGCATTCAGGGCGTTGAGCGCCTGCACGGCGGCACTTACAGCGTCATTCCCGACCAGATCGAGGCCGGCACATACATGACGGCCTGCGCCGCAGCCGGCGGGGAAGTGCGGCTGTCGAACGTGATCCCGCGCCATCTGGAGTGCATCAGCGCCAAACTGCGCGAGATGGGCGTCACCGTCGTCGAAGGCGGCGACAGCGTGCTCGTGCGCAGCAACGGTCGCCTGCGCCATACGAACGTCAAGACCCAGCCGTACCCCGGCTTCCCGACGGATATGCAGCCGCAGATCAGCGTCGCGCTCTGCCTGGCCGACGGCACGAGCGTCGTGACCGAGGGCGTGTACGACAACCGCTACAAGTACATTCAGGAGCTCAGCCGCATGGGCGCGGACGCGCAGGTAGACGGCTGCACCGCCATCATCAACGGCGTCGAGGGCCTGCACGGGGCGGAGGTGCGCGCCTGCGACCTGCGCGCCGGTGCCGCCGTGGTCATCGCGGGGCTGTGCGCCGCGGGCGAGACCGTGGTCACGGACATCCGCTTTATCGAGCGCGGCTATGAAAACTTCGTCGGCAAGCTGCGCAGCATCGGGGCGGACATCGTGCTCGAGCGCGACGGCGCCGAGCAGTGCGCGGCCGCCGCGGCCGAATGAAGATCGCGCTCTTTGCCAGCGGGTCGAGCGGCAACTGCGCGCTCGTGTCCGACGGCGATACCCATATTTTGATCGATGCCGGCATCTCCGCGCGCCGCATCCGCGCGGGGCTCCTGTCGCAGGATGTTCCGATGGCCGACCTTGCCGGCGTGCTTGTGACGCATGAGCATTCCGACCATGTCAAGGGGCTGACCGTTCTGCTGCGCCGCGACCCGGTGGCGGTGTATGCGCTGCCGGCGGTGTGCGCCGCGCTGCGAAAACTGCTGCCCGAGCGGACGGACTGCCTGCACGAGATCGCGCTGGAGGCGCCGTTCGTCCTCGGCGATGTGTGCGTGACGCCGTTTCCCACGCCGCACGACGCGGCCGGGAGCTGCGGCTACCGGCTCGACGGGTCGGCGCGCTTCGGCTTCTGCACCGACCTCGGCACCGTGACGGACGCGGTGCGCGCCGCGCTGTGCGGGGTCGACTGTGCCGTCATTGAGGCCAACCACGACCCGGAGCTTTTGCGCACCGGGCCTTACCCGTTCTATCTCAAGCGCCGGATCGCGTCCGATCACGGCCATCTGTCGAATGAAAGCGCCGGGGCGCTGGCTGTGTACCTCGCAGAAAACGGGGCGCAGCAGCTCATTCTCGGCCATCTCAGCCGGGAGAACAACACGCCCGATACCGCGCTTGCGGCCGTTTCGGCGGCGCTTGCGGCGGCGGGCTTTCTCCCCGGCACGCAGCCGGAGCTGTACGCCGCCCCGGCGGAGACCACGCTCACGCTCACGGCGGGAAAGGCGTGCGTATGCTGTCGATAACCCTCGTCTGCGTCGGAAAGATGCGCGAGACCTATTATATCTCCGCGTTTGCGGAATATGCCAAGCGGCTGGGCGCCTATTGCCGGTTTGAACTGGCGGAGCTGCCGGAGCAGCGTCTGCCGGAGCGCCCGTCGCCAAAAGAGATCCGCGCCGCGCTGGAAAAAGAGGCGCAGGCTATCCGTGCGCGCATCCCGAAGGGCGCTGCCGTGATCGCCATGTGCGTTGAGGGCAAGCTCCTCTCGAGCGAGGCGCTCGCGCAGCGGCTGGCGGATTACGCGGCGGGCGGCACGTCGAAGGTGTGCTTTCTCGTCGGCGGGTCGTTCGGTTTGGACGAGGGACTCAAGCGCGAGGCGTCGCTGCGGCTGAGCATGTCGCCGATGACGTTTCCGCACCATCTGGCGCGCGTCATGCTCGCCGAGCAGATCTACCGCGCGTGCACGATCAACGCGGGCACGCAGTATCATAAATAAGCAAATAGGAGAAAAAACATGGCGCAAGAGCTGAAAGCAGAGTGGGGCAGATCGCTTCCCGGCGATTTGCTCAAACGCTGGCCGCGCGATGCGGACGGCGAACTGGTGCCCCCGGCGATGCTGACCAAGTGTACGGGCGTGGATATGGACGACGTGCTGCTGGTCAATATGCTGGAGGCCTACGGCATCCCCTGCCTGAAGAACTATCCGGGGGATGGGCAGTTTGGCAAGATCATGTTGGGTATGTCCGGTTACGGAGTGGAAATTCTGGTTCCTGAGACGCTGCTTGCCGATGCGCAGGCACTTCAGGAGGGCTGCGCCGAGGCGCTGACGGAAGGAGACGACAATGCGTAATTACATGGAAGAATACCAGCGCTGGCTCGACAGCCCGGCGCTCTCCAACGCGGAGTGGGAAGAGCTCAATGCCATCCGCGACGACAAAAAAGAGATCGAGAGCCGCTTTTTTGCCCCGCTCGAGTTCGGCACGGCCGGGCTGCGCGGCGAGATGGCGCTCGGCTGCCACCGGATGAATATTCATGTCATCCGCCACGCCACGCAGGCGTTTGCGGAGGTCATCAAGGCCGAGGGCGAGAGCGCGTGCACGCGCGGCATCGCCATCTGCTTCGACTGCCGCATCAACAGCGAGCGCTTTGCGCACGAGGCGGCGACCGTCATGGCGGCCAACGGCATCCATGTGCGCATCTTTGACGCGCTGCGCCCGACGCCGGAGCTGTCGTTCGCCGTCAAGCACTACGGCACCACGGCCGGCCTGAACATCACGGCCAGCCACAACCCGAAAGAGTATAACGGCTACAAGGTCTACTGGTCCGACGGGGCGCAGCTCCCGCCGCAGCACGCCGCCGCCATCGCCAAGAACATGGAGCGGCTGGACATCTTCAACGATATCCAGCGCATGGACTTTGACGACGCGGTGCGTCAGGGTCTTGTGGAGTTCATGGGCGCGGAGACGGATGAGGCTTTCCTCGCAAACGTCCTGCGCCAGCCGATCGACCCGGACGTCGTCCGCCGCGTGGCCGACCGGTTCAAGATCGTCTACACGCCGTTTCACGGCGCCGGCTGGCACCTCGTGCCCGAGGCGCTGCACCGGCTGGGCATGACGCAGGTCATCCCCGTCAAGGAGCAGATGGTGCTCGACGGCACGTTCCCGACCGTCAAGAGCCCGAACCCGGAAAATCCGGAGGGCTTCTATCTGGCCGTTGACCTCGCCAAGGAGGTCGGCAGCGACCTCATCCTCGGCACGGATCCGGACTCCGACCGTGTCGGCGTCATGGTGCGCGGCGCGGACGGGGAGTACCACACCATCACCGGCAACCAGATGGGCGTGCTGCTGCTCGACTATATCATCACGGCGCGCCGCCGCAAGGGCACGCTGCCGGAAAACGCGGCCGCGCTCTCGACGATCGTCACGTCCAAGATGGTGCGCCGCATCTGCGATGTCAACAACGTCCACTTTGACGAGACGTTCACGGGCTTCAAGTTCATGGCCGAAAAGCTGGCCGAGTACCAGCGCGACGGGTCGTACCAGTACGTGCTCGCCTTCGAGGAGAGCTACGGCTACATGATGGGCGACTATGTGCGCGACAAGGACGCCGTGACCGCCTGCGTGATGATCACGGAGATGGCGGCGTACTACTTCGAGCAGGGCATGACGCTGGCACAGGCGCTCGACGCGCTGTATGAAAAGTACGGCTTCTACGGGGAGCGCACGCTCAACCTTGTCATGCCGGGTCTCGACGGCCTGGAGAAGATGCGCGCGCTCATGGCGGATCTGCGCCGCGAGCCGCTGCAGGAGATCGCAGGCACGAAGGTCGTGCGCATGCGCGACTATCAGGACGGCTCGGTGTACGTCATGGGTCTTGGCAAGATGGACAAAACGCCCATCTCCGGCTCGAACGTGCTGTATTTTGAGCTGGACGATGGCTGCTCGTTCATTGTCCGCCCGTCCGGCACGGAGCCGAAGATCAAGATCTACATCCTCGGCATCGGCGCGACGCGCGCCGAGTGCGACGAGCGCGTGCAGCGCTATGCGCAGTTTGCCGAGACGCTGCGCGGCTGAACCGGAAACACATGCCCCGGCCCTCCGGCACGTTCCGCCGGAGGGCCGGTCTTTTGAGGGATCACTATGAAAGAAAAACTCAAGCAGCTCTTTGGCATCTTCGGCGCCTTCGCCGTCGTCGGCGTGACGACGTTCGGCGGCGGCTATGCCATGCTGCCCGCCCTGCAGCGCGAGGTCGTGGAAAAGCGCCGCTGGGCGACGGAGGAAGATGTCATGGACTGGTACGCCATCGGCCAGTGCACGCCGGGCGTCATCGCGGTCAACACCGCCACGTTCGTCGGGCAGAAGCAGGCGGGCATCTGGGGCGGCATCTTTGCCACGCTGGGTGTCGTGTTCCCGTCGCTCGTGATCATCATGGTCATCGCGGCCTTCATCCAGAACTTTGCGCACCTGCCCGCCGTGCAGAACGCATTTGCCGGCATCCGCGTGTGCGTGTGCGTGCTTATCCTCAACGCCGTTGTGAAGCTGTGGAAAAAATCCGTCGTGGACTGGAAGACGTTTCTGATCTTTCTGCTCGTGTTCGCGGGCAGCGTGTTTTGGAACGTTTCGCCGGTGCTGTATGTGCTCGCGGCTGCGCTCGCCGGCATCGTCATCAGGGAACTGGAGGCGCGTAAGGTATGATCTATCTGCGCCTGTTCTGGGAGTTTTTCAAGACCGGCCTGTTCTCCGTCGGCGGCGGGCTCGCCACGCTCCCGTTTATTTATGACATGTCCGACCGCACCGGCTGGTTCACCTACCAGCAGATCGCGGATATGGTCGCGGTGTCGGAGTCCACGCCCGGGCCGATCGGCGTCAATACGGCGACGTATGTCGGCTACATCACGGGCGGCGTTCCCGGCGCGCTCATCGCCACGCTCGGCCTCGTCACCCCGGCGATCATCTGCATTCTCATCATCGCCTCGTGTTTGAAAAAGTTTCGGGAAAACCGGTTCGTCGACCATGCGTTTTACGGGCTGCGCCCGGCGTCCGCAGGGCTGATCGCGGCGGCGGGCTTTTCCGTCGTGCGCATCTCGCTCGTGCAGGAGGCGGCCTTTCAGGCCAGCGGCCGGCTCTCGGATCTATTTTTCTGGAAGGGGCTGCTGCTCGCGGCCGTCATCTGGGTGCTGACGAATGTCGTCAAGCCAACGAAGAAGCTGCACCCGATCGTATACATCGCGGCGTCCGCCGTCGTCGGCATCGTGTTTTCGTTTGCCGGGGTGTGAGCTAAAAAAGGTTTGCAAGAACCCACATACACAGCGCGGAAATTGCTCCGTGCAGCAGGCGCCCGACCGTGTGTCGGGCGCTTTTGATATCCGTGTCCGCGAGCACGGCAGCCGTCTGGCAGTGCACGGACACGCCGCCCCAGCCGATGAGAAAGGCCGCCAGCGCGAGGTTTGCCGGTGTCGGCGTCAGACCCTGCATCGCGCCGATGCCGGTGCCGAGCTCGAGCACGCCCGTGCACAGCGCGCGGGCAAAGTGCAGCTCCAGCCCCAGCCGCGCGGCGAGCGTGCCGACCACCGCCGGCAGCAGGCCGGAGGCATCGAGCATGCCGGTCACGACGCTGAACGTGACCACAAAGCCGCTGACCGTCAGCACCGCGCGCACGGCGCTGCGCACGGCGGCTGGCAGCGCCTGCGAGAGCGACACGGCCGCGATCTGTGACCGATCCTCCGGCTGAAAGCCGCCGCAGCGCGGGGCAAAGAGCATCCCGACGATCACGGCGGACAGCACGTGCACGCCGTAGAGCAGCAGCCCGTACCCCGCGCTGTGAAACACGCCCACGCCCGCTGCGCCGACGAGAAACGCCGGGCCGGAATTGTTGCACAGCGCGAGCGCGCGCTCGGCCTGCTCGCGTGTGAGCGCGCCGCTGCGGCGAAGCTGCGCCACGGCGTCCGCGCCGAGGGGATACCCGCCCGTCACGCCCAGCAGCAGCGCCGATGCGCCCACGCCGCCGATGCCGAAGAGCTTTTGCGTCACGGGGGAGAGCCACCGGCCGAGGATGCCCGGCAGGCCGAGCTGCTGCAGCAGCGACGAGAGGATGAAAAACGGCAGCAGCGACGGCACGATCATCTGCGCGCAGAGCGCCAGCCCCGCGCGCGCACTCTCGAGCGCCGCCTGCGAGCACAGCAGCAGCGCGCCGAGCGCCGTTAGCGCCGCCGCGATTGCAATGTAATTGCCCCGTTTGCCTTCCACCGGCATCCCTCCCAAACATGTCCTCAAGCATTTCTATGCCTGTCCCGGCCTAAACTTGCCTGCGGGCGCATAAAATGGCTTGCAGCAAGGGGGTGAGCCGGTGAAGCGGCTGTCAGACATCCCGCTGGAGATCGCCGAGCGGCTGGATCTGCCGGCGGAATCCGTGGCGGGCATACCGAAGCTGACCGTGACCGGTCGGCGGCGCGCGCTGGTGGAAAACCACTGCGGTCTGCTCGAATACAGCCACGAGTGCATCGTGGTCGACGGCGGGCGGGTGCGCGTGTGCATCCGCGGCACAAACCTGCAGCTCGTGGCCATGGACAGCACGGCGCTGCTGATCTCCGGCACGATCGCGTGTGCCGAGTTTGCGTGAGGTGATGGCTTTGACGCGGTGGATCCTGGCTCTTTGCGGCTATGTGCGGCTGGAGGTGTGCGGCGTGCACCCCGAGCGCGTGCTCAATGCGTGCGCGGCGGCGGGCATCGCTTGCACGGCGTCCGAGCCCGTGGACGCCTACACGCTGCGCATCACGGTGCGCGAGCGCTGCGCGGACACGGTCGGGTCGCTGGCGCGGCGCTGTCAGTGCGAGGTCAAGACGCTCTATTGCCGCGGCCTGCCGCGGCTGCTGCGGCGTATGGCGCGCTACCGGGCCGCGTGTGCCGGGCTGCTGGTGATGGTGCTGGCGGTGCTGACGTCGTCGCTGTTCATCTGGCGCATCGACGTGACCGGCAACGAGACGCTCACGACCGGGCAGATCCTGCGCTGCCTGGAAGACTGCGGCGTGCGTCCGGGTACGTACTGGCCGGCTCTGTCGAACGATCTTGTGCGCAACGATATGGTGCTGCGCCTGCCGGAGCTGCGCTGGCTCACCGTGAACATCCGCGGCAGCCGCGCCGAGGTGATCGTGCGCGAGAAAGAACCCATGCCCGACATCACGCCGGACGATACGCCCGTGAGCATCTACGCCGCCGCGACCGGCGTCATCCTGAGCATGCACGTCTACGCCGGCGAGGCGTGCGTCGCGCCAGGTGCGGCGGTGGAGCCGGGCGATGTGCTCGTGTCCGGCGCGGTGACGGATCTCGGCGGCGGTGTGCGCCCGGTGTGCGCCCGCGCCGACATCCGCGCGCGCACGCGGCAGGAGCTGACGGGACAGATCGCGCTGACGGAAACGGAAAAACAGCCCGCCCACGGCACCAGGACGCGCTGGGCGCTGCGCGCGGGGAAAAAACGGATCAATTTTTATCAAAACAGTGGAATTTCCGACGCGGAATGTGATAAAATCACTTATGAATATCCGTTTGCGATCCGGGGCGTGTTTACGCTGCCGTTTTCGCTGGTGCGCGAGCGTGTGCAGCCGTACCGGACGGTGACGGTGCCGGTGCCGGAGGACACGGCGCGCGCCGCGCTGGAGCAGACGCTTCTGCAGCGGCTGCAGGCGTCGATCGGCGACGACGGCGCGATCATTTCCTACGAAACGGCGGCGGAAGTCACCGGCGATGTGCTGACCGTGACGCTCACGGCAGAGTGCGAGCAGGAGATCGGCCGCGCGCAGGCGACGCCGGACGCGGAATTTTTACAGCTTCGGCCCCCGGCCGGGGAAGGAACCACACCAGATGATTGAAAAAACCATGGAAGTCGACAGAATGGAGGACGTCATCAGCGTATTCGGGTCGTTTGACCAGAACCTGCGGATGATCGAGACCGAATATAACGTACGCGTGACCGACCGCGACGAGCAGATCCACATCACCGGCGAGGCGGAAAACGTCCTCCTTGCCGAAAAGGCCATCGCCGGGCTGCTGTCGCTGGCGGCCAAGGGCGAGGAGATCGGCGAGCAGAATGTGCGCTATATCTTCCGCCTCGTGCGCGAGGGCAGAGAGCAGAAGATCCAGGAGCTTGCGGGCGACGTCGTGTGCATCACGGCCAAGGGCAAGCCCATCAAGGCAAAGACGCTCGGCCAGCGCGCGTATCTCGATGCCATCGAGCAGAACACGATCACGCTCGGCGTCGGCCCGGCCGGCACCGGCAAGACCTATCTCGCCGTGGCGGAGGCAGTCGCGGCGTTTCGCGCCGAGCGCGTCAACCGCATCATCCTCACGCGCCCGGCGGTCGAGGCGGGCGAGCGGCTGGGCTTTCTGCCCGGCGACCTGCAGAACAAGGTCGACCCCTACCTGCGCCCGCTGTATGATGCGCTCTTTGAGATGCTCGGCGCGGACGCTTACGCGAAGTATCTTGAACGCGGCAACATCGAGGTCGCGCCGCTGGCGTACATGCGCGGCCGCACGCTCGACGACAGCTTTATCATCCTCGACGAGGCGCAGAACACCTCCCGCGAGCAGATGAAGATGTTCCTGACGCGCATCGGTTTCGGCTCGCACGTCGTCATCACCGGCGACGTGACGCAGATCGATCTGCCATCGGACAAGCCGTCCGGCCTCAAGGAGGCCATCCGCATCCTTGACGGCATTGACGACATCGCCATCTGCCGTCTGACGGGCGCGGACGTTGTGCGCCACGCGCTCGTGCAGAAGATCATCGCCGCCTACGAGCAGGACGACAAGCAAAAAGAAAAGCGCGCCGCCGCGGCCAAAAAGCCCGCCGCGCGCAAGACGACTGTGAGGAAAAAAGCATGACGCAGGCAAAGATCACCATCACCCGCACCCGGCGCGGTCTGGGATTTCCGGACACGCAGCGCTATGTCAAGCGCGCGGCCGCCGCGGTGCTCAAGGCCGAGGGCGTGACCGTCCCGTGTGAGATCGACGTGACGCTCACGGACGACGCCGTCATCCACACCATCAACCGCGAGCAGCGCGGCGTCGACCGTGCGACGGACGTGCTGTCGTTTCCCATGAACGAGCTCACGCCCGGCGCGTTTGACCCCGACGCCTGCGAGTGGGACTATGAGACCGACCGCGCCATGCTCGGCGACATGGTCATCTCCATGGAGCGCTGCGCCGAGCAGGCCGAGACCTACGGCCACAGCTTCGCGCACGAGGTCAGCTATCTGACGGTGCACTCTGTGCTGCACCTGCTCGGCTATGACCATGTGGACGAGGGGGAGGACAAGCGCCGCATGCGCGCGCGCGAAAAAGAGATCATGCGTCTGCTGGACGTATAAGGAGAAACGAATGATTACCAAAACCGCCATGATCACCATCTGCGGACGGCCGAACGTCGGCAAGTCCACACTCACCAACGCCCTTGTGGGCGAGAAGATCGCCATCGTCTCGAACAAGCCCCAGACGACGCGCAACCGCATCAGCGCCGTCGTCAACCGCGGCGACACGCAGCTCATCCTGATGGACACGCCGGGCTTTCACAAGCCGCGCAACCGCCTGGGCGACTATATGGTCCAGGTCGTGCGCGAGAGCGTGGCGGACGTTGACGGCGTGATGCTCGTCGTCGAGCCCATCGCCGCCATCGGCGAGCAGGAGCACGCGCTCATTGAGCGCATCCGCGCTTCCAATGTCCCGGCCGTGCTCGTCATCAACAAGATCGACACGGTCGAAAAGCCGGAGCTGCTGGCCGTCATCGCCGCCTATTCCGAGGCGCTGCCGTGGCGCGCGATCGTGCCGGTGTCGGCCAAAAACGGCGACGGGCTCGACGAGCTGTTTGCGGAGCTGGCGCAGCTTGCCGTGCCGGGGCCGCAGCTTTTCCCGGATGATATGATCTCCGACATGCCGGAAAAGCAGATCTGCGCCGAGCTCGTGCGCGAAAAGCTGCTGCTGTGCCTCGACAAGGAGATCCCGCACGGCACGGCCGTCGAGGTCACGAAATTTTCCGAGCGCGATAACGGCATCATCGACATGGATGTGACCATTTACTGCGAAAAGGAGAGCCACAAGGGCATCATCATCGGCAAGCGCGGCGCCATGCTCAAAAAGATCGGCGAGCTCGCGCGGCAGGACATCGAGCACTTCATGGGCACGAAGGTGTACCTGCAGACGTGGGTCAAGGTCAAGGAAAACTGGCGCGACTCGGCAGCCCAACTGCGCAACTTTGGCTTTACCGACCAGTGACCCGCTTTTATTACCAGCCATAATTCCACCCCGCCGTGCAGACACTATGCACAGCGAGGTGGTTCATTGTGCAAGACGATTTTTTCTGGGAGCTGTTTGCGGACACCGGTGATCCGCTCGGCTACCTTTGCTACTGCGCCGCGCGCAAAGCGCTGGCGCCGACAACGGACGCTGCGGCGGATGATCCCATCCGCCGCCCGGCCTGATGAGGTACATACGATGTTTATCACGACCCGCGGTCTTGTTCTGCGCGAGGTGCGCTATCGGGAGTCGGACAAGATCCTCACCGTGCTCACGCAGCACGAGGGGAAGATCACCGTCCGCGCGCGCGGCGCACTGCGCAAGGGCAGCCGCATCACGGCGGCGACGCAGCTTCTGACGTATTCGGACATGACGATCTTTGAAAACCGCGGCCGCCGCACGCTCAACGAGGCGTCCACGGTCGAGGAGTTTCTCGGCCTGCGCGCCGATCTCGGCGCGTTCGCGCTCGGGAGTTATTTTGCCGAGCTGCTCGAGACCGTCTCCGCCGAGGAATACCCGGATCCGCCGGTGCTGCAGCTCGGGCTCAACAGCCTCTACGCGCTCAGCCGCGCGCTCTGTCCGCCGGAGCAGATCAAGGCCGTGTTTGAGCTGCGGCTGATGTGTCTCGCGGGCTATGAGCCGGATCTGTCCTGCTGCGCGCACTGCGGCGCACCGGAGCCGATCGAACCGTGGTTTTCCCCGCGCGGCGGTGCGGTGTACTGCGCGCAGTGCCGGGGGGCGAGTGCCTCGGCCGTTACGCCGCTGCTGCCGGAGACCCTGGCCGCCATGCGGCACGTCGTGCATGCCGACGCAAAAAAGATCTTTTCCTTCACACTTGGCGACGCGGGCCGCAGACAGCTTGCGCACGTGTGCGAGGATTATACGGCGACGCAGCTCGAACGGGGCTTCGCGTCGCTCGATTACTGGAAGAAAGTGAAAGGCTGATATGAAACATATTCTCATGATCGCTACCGGCGGCACGATCGCCTCCAAGGAGACGGCCGACGGGCTCACCCCGCAGCTCACCTCCGAGGAGCTGCTCGCCGAGGTGCCGGAGCTGGAGCGACTGTGCAGGATCGACACCGTGCAGCTCATGAACCGCGACAGCACGAACATCAACAGTCACGACTGGCTGCAAATGGCGGCCTGCGTGCGCGACCACTACGATGCCTATGACGGCTTCGTCCTCACGCACGGCACAGACACGATGGCCTACACGGCGGCGGCGCTGTCATACCTGATCCAAAATAACGCCAAGCCGGTCGTCATCACCGGCTCGCAGAAGTCGATCTTCAACCAGGATACCGACGCGCGCGAGAACCTGCGCGACGCCTTTCTCTATGCCTGCGGCGACGGCGCCTGCGGTGTGCACATCGTCTTTGACCACAAGGTCATTCTCGGCACCCGCGCGCGCAAGATGCGCACGAAGAGCTACAACGCCTTTTCGAGCATCGACTACCCGGAGACGGCCATCCTGCGCGGCCGGCAGGTCGTGTATTACGTTCCGGAGCATGTCACCGGTGCGCCGCGCTTTTATGACCGGCTCGACCCCGGCGTGTTCGTGCTCAAGCTCATTCCCGGCATCGACGCCGGCATTTTCGACTATCTCAAGGCGCACTACCGTGCGCTCGTGATCGAGAGCTTCGGCGTCGGCGGCCTGCCGTGCTACGGCGACGAGAGCTTTTATCAGGCCGTGCGCGACTGGGTGCAGTCCGGCCGCGTCATCGTCATGACGACGCAGGTGCCGCACGAGGGCAGCGACATGGACGTGTATCAGGTCGGCCACCGCGCCAAGCGCGAGCTGGGTCTCATCGAGGCGTACAGCATGACGAGCGAGGCCGTGGTCACAAAGCTTATGTGGATCCTCGGCCAGACGGATGATTATGCGCAGATCTGCCGCCTGTTTCAGACGCCGGTGCAGAAGGATCAGATCTACTAAGGAGGCAGCGCCATGGATTTTCAGGCAGAATACCGCAGCAAGCTGCGCACGCCCGCCGAGGCCGTGCGCGCCGTGCGCGACGGCGACTGGGTGGACTATACGTCTGCGCTCGGCTTTCCGCCGCTGCTCGATGCGGCGCTCGCCGCCCGGCGCGATGCGCTGCATGATGTGAAGGTGCGCGGCAACCTCTGCGCCGGCCCGGTGCAGATCGTCGAGTGCGACCCGGAGCAGGCGCACTTTCTCTACCACACGTGGCACTGCTCGGCCTATGAGCGGCGCCTGTGCGACCGCGGCCTGTGCTATTACACGCCGATGATCTTCCGCAACCTCGCATGGTACTACCGCGAATTTCTCACCGTCAACGTCGCCATGGCGTGTGTCGCGCCGATGGATCGTCACGGGTACTTTAACCTCTCGGCCGCGACCGGCGTGTCCCGCGCCATCCTCGACCGGGCGGACATCGTCATTCTCGAAGTCAACGAGCACCTGCCGCGCCTGCGCGGCGGCTTTGATGAGGTCATCCACATTTCCGATGTGGACATGGTCGTCGAGGGCGCGCACGCGCCGTTCACCGACCTGCCTGCGCACCCGGCCACGGCGGAGGACACTGCCATTGCGCAGCTTCTCCTGCCGCACATCTGCGACGGGGCGACCGTCCAGCTCGGCATCGGCGGCATGCCCACCGTGCTCGGCAAGCTCCTCGCGCAGTCCGGCCTGCACGACCTCGGCATGCATACCGAGCTGTGCTCGGACGCTTACCTCGACCTGTACGAGGCCGGCGTGCTCACCAACCGCCGCTGCACGCTCCACCGTGGGCAGGGCATGCTCGGCATTGCGCTCGGATCCAAGCGGCTGTATGACTGGCTCGATGACAATCCCGGCGTCATCGCGGCGCCGCTGTCGTATGTCAACGCGCCCGAGGTCATCGCGCAGCTTGACAACATGGTGTCCATCAATAGCTGCATCGCGGCCGATCTCTATGGGCAGGTCGCCTCGGAGAGCTCCGGCCTGCGCCAGATCAGCGGCACGGGCGGCCAGCTCGATTTTCTCACGGGCGCGGCCATGGCGCGCGGCGGCAAGGCGTTTATCTGCATGACGTCCACGTTCACGGACAAGCAGGGCGTGCGCCACTCGCGCATCGTGCCGCACTTCGGGGGCGACATCGTCACGTCCCCGCGCTCGCAGGCGTATTACCTTGCGACCGAGTACGGCGTGGTCAACCTCGCCGGGCGCAGCACGTGGGAGCGCGCCGAGGCGCTCGTGTCCATCGCGCACCCGGACTTTCGTGAGGAGCTGATCCGCGCGGCGGAGACGCAGAAGATCTGGCGCCGGAGCGCCCGGCGCTAAGGCAACGCTAAGATGCGGCGCATCGCGCGTTTTTCGCTTGTTTTTGTGTGCATCATCGCATAGAATGGAAACCGATAAGGGAGTAATTGGCGCGATCCGTCGCGCGGCCCGGCCAACAACCGATCCCCGGGATCTGGCTCGGTCTGAAATGATGAGACTTATCTGCCGAAGGGCAGATAAGTCTTTTTTCGTTTCCGGGGAAACTGTACATGACACATGAAGGAGGAATCCAACCGTGGACTACTACCGGCAGACGCCATCTGACACCCTGCACGCGCTTGTGAGCACGCCCGACGGTCTCACGCAGGCGGAAGCGGCCGCGCGTCTCGCGCGCGACGGGCGCAACGCGCTTACCGAGCCGCCAAAGCCATCGGTCGTCAAGCGCTTTTTCCACCAGCTTGCCGACCCCATGATCCTCGTGCTGCTCGCGGCGGCGCTCATTTCGGCGATCACGAGCGCGTATGCGCACGAGAGCTTTGCCGATGTCATCATCATTCTCATCGTCGTCGTCATCAATGCGGTGCTCGGCGTGTACCAGGAGCGCAAGGCCGAGCAGGCCATCGCCGCGCTCCGGGAACTGAGCGCCGCGCACAGCCGTGTCCTGCGCGGCGGCAAGCTCGTCACCGTGCCCAGTGAGGAGCTGGTCGCGGGCGACGTACTCGTGCTCGAGGCGGGTGATGCCGTGCCCGCGGATGCGCGCGTGCTCGAGAGCGCAAGCCTGCGCGCCGAGGAAGCCGCCCTGACCGGCGAGAGCGTGCCGGTGACAAAATCGCCGGACGCGCTCACGGCGGACGGCGCAGTCGGCCTCGGCGACCGCAGCAACATGCTCTATCTTGGCAGCAGCATCGTCTACGGCCGCGGCCGCGCCGTTGTCACGGCGACCGGCATGCGCACGGAGATGGGGCACATTGCCGACGCGCTCACGCAGACGCAGGAGAACAAAACGCCCCTGCAGCTTCGCCTGACGCAGTTGAGCCGCATCCTGACGTGGCTGGTGCTCGGCGTCTGCGCGGTCGTGTTCGCGGTCGGTGTTCTGCGCGCCGGGACGATCAACGGCCGCGTCGTGCTCGATACGTTCCTGATCGCGGTCAGCCTCGCGGTCGCCGCCATTCCGGAGGGGCTGGCCGCGGTCGTGACGATCGTGCTGTCCATCGGCGTGACGAATATGAGCCGCCGCAGCGCGGTCATTCGTAGGCTCACAGCCGTGGAGACGCTCGGCTGCGCGCAGGTCATCTGTTCGGATAAGACCGGCACGCTCACGCAAAACCGCATGACCGTGACCGAATCCGCGGGCAGCGACACGCACCTGCTCGCCACGGCCATGGCGCTGTGCGCCGATGCCGTGTATGATCCGGAGACGTACGCCGTGACCGGCGAGCCGACCGAGGCGGCGCTCGTGCGCTGGGCAGTCGCGGAGGGACTGTCGCCGTCGGCGCTGCGCGCACGGTATCCGCGCGTGGCCGAAGCGCCGTTTGACAGCGAACGCAAGATGATGAGCACCCTGCATACGGACGGCAGCGCCGTCGTGCAGTACACGAAGGGCGCGCCCGATGTGCTGCTGCCGCTGTGCGACCGCATCTGGATCGACGGCCGTGCCGAGCCCATGACGGATGCCCGCCGCGCCGAGATCGCCGCGCGCAACCACGACATGACCGGCAAAGCCCTGCGCGTGCTCGCGGCGGCCATGCGGACGTATGACGCGCTGCCGGACGATACGGCGCCCGCCGCGCTCGAGCAGCACCTGTGTTTTCTCGGCCTCACGGGCATGATCGACCCGGTGCGCCCCGAGGTCGTGGATGCCATCCGCGCCTGCCGCAGCGCCGGCATCCGGCCCATCATGATTACCGGCGACCACGTGGACACCGCCACGGCGATCGCAAAAGAGCTCGGCCTGCTCGGCCCCGGGGATGAGGCCGTCACCGGCGCGGAGCTCAGCGCCATGGACGACGCCACGTTTGCCCGCCGGCTGCAGCATATCAGCGTTTATGCCCGCGTGCAGCCCGAGCACAAGACCCGCATCGTCAAAGCCTGGCGCGATGCCGGCTTTGTCACCGCCATGACCGGCGACGGCGTCAACGACGCGCCGAGCATCCGCGCGGCGGATATCGGCATCGGCATGGGCATCACCGGCACGGACGTGACGAAAAACGTGGCCGACATGGTGCTGGCCGACGACAACTTTGCCACCATTGTCGGCGCGGTCGAAGAGGGGCGCCGTATTTACGATAACATCCGGCGCGCGATCAAGTTCCTGCTCGGCTCGAACATGAGCGAGGTGCTGAGCATTTTTGTGGCCACGATGCTCGGCTTTACGATCCTCGAGCCGGTGCACCTGCTGTGGATCAACCTCCTGACCGACTGCTTCCCGGCGCTTGCGCTCGGCATGGAGCGCGCGGAGCCGGACGTCATGTCCCGCCCGCCGCGCAGCGCGCGCGAGAGCATCTTTGCCGGCGGCGTCGGCTTCGACTGTGTGTATCAGGGCGTCATGTGTGCGATCCTGACGCTGGCTGCCTTTTTCCTTGGCCACTATATGGAGTACGGTGTCTGGACGCTCACGGATTCGCCAGACGGCACGACCATGGCGTTTTTGACCCTGAGCATGGCGGAAATTTTCCATAGTTTCAACATGCGCGCGCATCGGGCGAGCCTCTTTACGCTCCGGACATCGAACTGGGCGCTCGTCGGCGCGGCCGCGGCGAGCCTCGCGCTCACGACGCTGTGCATCTATGTGCCGTTTCTGGCCGATGCGTTTGATTTTACGGCCATCTCCGCCGCGGAGTACGCCGTGGCCATGGGGCTGGCGATTCTGGTCATCCCGGTGGTCGAACTGGTCAAGTGCATCCAGCGCGCGGTGGAAAATCGCCGAAAACACGCATGATTTTCGCGCGTCCGGCGCACACTAGCTCTGATTCCAACGAGAGGAGATGGCTGCTGTGCGCCAAGCGCTGCCGGTTCCGCAGCGTGTGATGGCCGTCGTGCTGTCCGTGCTGTTTGTGTTCTGCCCGTTCGCGGCCTATGCTGCGGAGGGGGATGCGGTCGCGGCCGATCCTGTGCTGCTGCCGATCATCATGTATCACGAGGTCAAGCCCGACAAGTCCGGCAAGGATGCCATCCAGCCGTGGGAGTTCGAGGCCGACCTGAAGTGGCTGGCGGAAAATGGCTATACGACGATCGTCATGGCCGATCTCATTGCCTATGTGCGCGACGGCACGCCGCTGCCGGAAAAGCCGATCATCCTCAGCTTTGACGACGGATACTATAATAACTATGTCTATGTTCTGCCGCTGCTGCAGCAGTATTCGGCGCGGATCGTCCTCTCGCTGCTGGGGCGCAACACGGACGATTTCACCGAGTGGCCGAGCAGCAGCATCGACTATGCGCACGTCACGTGGGATCAGCTCAACGAGATGCTCGATACCGGCCTCGTCGAGGTGCAGAACCATTCGTATAATATGCACGCCTACACGTCGGCGCGGCGCGGCTGCACGCAGAACAAGGGGGAGTCGGATGCGGATTACGCCGCGCTCCTGCGCGCGGATCTGCAGCGCCTGCAGGATGAGCTTACGGAGCACACCGGCCGCACGCCGGACACGTTTGCCTATCCCTACGGCAAGTACGGCGACCAGACGGACAAAGTCCTGCGTGACATGGGCTTTCAGGCAACATTGACGTGCGACTGGGGCGTGAACCACATCACGCGCGATCCGGACTGCCTCTACCGGCTCGGGCGCATCTGCCGGTCGCATAATCAGCCGCTGCAGTCCGTGCTCAAGCGCGCGCTGAAGGCCACGGCGTAAGCGGATGAAAACAGAAGACAGAAAGGGCACGCACCCTGCCGGGTGCGTGCTTTTTCGCGCCGTTCACCCATCGCACACCGGGGGCATACACTAAGGAGAAAGCGATTTGGCGCAAGCAAAGGGGGAGACGCCATGAAAATCGAGCTGCGCCGGGCCGCCATGACGTATCAGGCGCCGGACGGGGAAGTGGAGGCGCTGCGGGATGTGACCTTCGGCGTGGACGACGGGGAGTTTGTGAGCATCGTCGGGCCGTCCGGCTGCGGAAAATCGACCCTGCTGGCGCTCGTCGCCGGCATTGAACATCCGTCGGGCGGGGAGGTGCTCGTCGACGGCGAGCCCGTACGCGCCCCGACGGGCAAGGCGGGGCTCATGCCGCAGCGCGACCAGCTCTTTGACTGGCGCACGATCTGGGGCAACGTCACACTCGGGCTGGAGATCCGGCACGAGAACACGCCCGCGCGCCGCGACGGCGTGCACGATCTGCTCGAGCAGTATCAGCTTGCGGGCTTTTCGCGCAAGCTGCCCGGCCAGCTCTCCGGCGGGATGCGCCAGCGCTGTGCGCTCATCCGCACGCTGGCCACGTCGCCCGATGTGCTGCTGCTCGACGAGCCGTTTTCCGCGCTCGATTATCAGACGCGGCTGGCCGTCTCGGGCGATATCTCGCAGATCATCCGACGCGAGCACAAGACGGCTCTACTCGTCACGCACGATATCTCCGAGGCCATCAGTCTCTCGGACCGCATCGTCGTCCTGTCGCACCGGCCGGCGACCGTCAAGGCCATCCATGACCTCGGCGCGCTGCGCACCGTGCCGCCGCTCGAGCGGCGCAGCCGGCCGGAATTCCAGACGCTGTTCAATCAAATATGGGAGGAGCTGGATGTCAATGTCTGAACGATCGCCCTCCCCGCAGCGCGCGGTCTACCTGCGCGCGCAAAGGCGCAGCCGCCGGCTCGTGCTGGCGCTGCAGGTTCTGCTGCTGGTCGTGTTTCTCGGCTGGTGGGAGCTGTCGGCGCGGCTTGGCTGGGTGGATGCCTTCATCGTCAGCAGCCCGTCGCGCGTGGTGCACACGCTCGTGGGGCTGCAAAGTTCCGGCGAGCTGTGGCTGCACATCGGCACGTCGTGTCTGGAGGTCGTGGTGGGCTTCGTGCTCGGCACGCTCCTCGGCACGCTCATCGCCATCGGCCTGTGGTGGAGCGAGCTGCTCTCGCGCGTGCTCGACCCGTACTTGGTCGTGCTCAACGCGCTGCCGAAAACGGCGCTCGGCCCGGTGTTCATCGTCTGGATCGGCGCGGGCACCGAGTCGATCATCGCCATGACGATCGCCATCTCGATCTTTGTGACCATTCTGAATATGCACGTGGGCTTTTTGTCCACGGATCGGGAGAAGATCCGCCTGATGCAGACGCTCGGTGCGACCCGGCATCAGATCCTGTGGCGGCTGGTCATTCCGGCCAACTACGCCACGCTTTTCAATACGCTGCGCGTGAACGTCGGCCTGTCGTGGGTCGGCGTCATCATGGGCGAATTTCTGGTCTCCAAAGCCGGCCTCGGCTATCTGATCGTCTACGGATCCCAGGTGTTCAACATGGATCTCGTGATGGCGACCGTCTTCGTGCTTGCGGTGGCGGCCGTCGTGATGTATCAGCTTGTGCTGTGGTTGGAGAAATTTTTCAAAAAACGGTTGGGAGTGACGCAATGAAACGGTTTTTTTGTGGGGTTCTGGCGGCGCTGATGCTTGTGGTGCTGTGCGCCTGCGGCAAGCAGGAGACGGCCACCGTCCGCCTGAGCGAAGTGACGCACTCGGTGTTCTACGCGCCGCAGTATGCGGCGATGGAGCTGGGCTTTTTCGCCGATGAGGGGCTGGACATCGAGCTGACCAACGGCGGCGGCGCCGACAAGGTCATGACGGCGGTGCTCACCGGGCAGGCCGACATCGGCCTCGCCGGGCCGGAGGCGTGCATTTACGTGTACAATCAGGGCAAGGACGATTACCCGGTCGTGTTCGGCCAGCTCACGAAGCGCGACGGGTCGTTCCTCGTCGGGCGTGAGGATGTGCCGTTTTCGTGGGAGCTGCTGCGCGGCAAGACCGTCATCGGCGGCCGCGCGGGCGGCGTGCCGGAGATGACACTCGAATACGTCATGCGGCAAAACGGCGTTGTCCCCGGCACGGATGCGGCCGTGGACACGACGGTGCAGTTCAACATGATGGCCGGCGCTTTCACCGGCGGCAACGGCGACTTTGTCACGCTCTTCGAGCCGACGGCCACTGAGGTCGCGCAGGCGGGCAAGGGCTACATCCTCGCGTCCATCGGCCAGGAGAGCGGCGAGATCCCGTACACGGCGTACTTTGCCTCGCAGGCGTACCTCCAGGATCACGCGGACATCGTGCAGCGCTTCACTAATGCGATCGCCCGCGCGCAGAAATGGATCGCGGAGCATGACGCGGCGGAGACGGCCAAGATCATCGCCCCGCAGTTCCCGGACACGAGCGTGCCCGTGCTCACGCAGGTCGTGCAGCGCTATAAGGATATCGACGCCTGGAACGCCACACCGGTCATGGAGCGCGCGGCGCTCGAGCGGCTGGAGACCGTCATGGAGACGGCCGGCGTGCTCAGCCATGCCGACTGGGTGGACTTTGACCGCCTCGTCGACAACAGCTATGCGCATAACGCCTCCTGACAGGCGCAAAAATCCCCCGGCAGCAGCCGGGGGATTCGTGCATTTTCAAAAGGGAGGGGGAGCGCTTAGAAGCTTGCAACGACAGCGCCGTTGTAGGTGTCGGCGATATACTGCTTGACGGCGTCGGTCTTGAGCGCCTTGAGCAGCGCCTGGGTCTTCGGGCTGTTCTCGTCGCCGGCGCGCACGGCGATGATGTTCGCGTAGGTCTGGGCGGCGGCACCGTTGGCGTCCTCGGAGGCGAGCGCGTCGCTGATCTTCAGGCCGGCGGCCAGAGCGTAGTTGCCGTTGATGACGGCGATGGTGCCGGCGCTGGCGTTCTTGAGCTGTGCCGGGACGGTGTCGGCCTGCACGGTGACAATGTTGTAGCCGCCGTCGTCAACGATGTCGAGCGTGCTCACGCCCTTGGCGGCGTCCGCGTCATCGGGGAGCTTGATCAGACCCTCCTGCTGGAGCAGGAACAGGGCACGGGTCTCGTTGCTGTCGTCGGCCGGGATGATGATGGTCGCGCCCTTGGCGAGATCCTTCAGGTCGGTGATGCCGTTGCCGTAGATGCCGAACGGCTCGTAGTGGATGCCACCGACGGAGACGAGGTTCGTGCCGTTGGCGGCGTTGAAGCTGTCGAGGTAGGGCTTGTGCTGGAAGTAGTTGGCGTCGAGGGTACCGTCGGCGAGTGCCTGGTTGGGCAGAACGTAGTCGTCGTAGGTGACGATCTTGAGCTCATAGCCTTCGTCGGCGAGGGTCTGCTTGATCTGCTCGAGGATCTCGGCGTGCGGGGTGGCGCTGGCGCCGACGGTGATGACTTTGTCGTCGCCGGAGGCGGTGTCCTTGTCGTCGTTGGTCTTGCTGCCGCAGGCGCTCAGTGCGACGAGCGAGAACGTCAGCACGAGGGCGAGGATGAGGGACGTGATCTTTTTCATTGTAGTTTCTCCTTTATATTTTGATCTTAGAATTTGTGTGGTTCCGGATGTTAGGATGTGCAGGTTGGCAGCGGCGCATTCGTCCGCGGCGGATGTTCACGCGCAGCAGCGCGGGATAGTGCAGACGCATGGGGCACCTCCTGTCAGGTGCGGGCGCGCCGGTCGGTGCGGCGGGCGATGTACATGCCGAACTCCTGCAGGATTTGCACGATGATGATCGTCAGTGCCACGCACAGCCAGACGATCTGGTCGTCATACTTCTGATAGCCGTAGGTGATGGCGATCTGGCCGAGGCCGCCGCCGCCGATCGTGCCGGCCATGGCGGAGTAGCCGAGAATGGTCACGGTGGAGATGACGGCACCGGTGATGAGCGCGGGCTTTGCCTCCGGGATGAGCACCTTCCAGATGATGCAGAACGTGGACGCGCCCATGGACTGCGCGGCCTCGATGACGCCGGCGTCCACTTCCTTGGCGGCGGACTCGACCATGCGCGCCACATACGGGGCGGCGGCGATGACGAGCGTGACGATCACGGCGCGGTTGCCAAGGCTCGTGCCGACGACGAACTTTGCCACCGGCAGCATGGCGACCATGAGAATGATGAACGGGATGCTGCGCAGGGCGTTGACGATGATGCCGAGCGTGCGGTTGAGCCAGCCGATGGGGCGGATGCCGTCGCGGTCGGTCATGCGCAGGATGAGCCCCAGCGGCAGGCCGATGAGATAGGCGAAGAACGTGGAGATGAGCGTCATGTAAACGGTCTCCCAGATACCGAGCTGCAAAATACCGTTTTGCCAGAGTTTGATGAGCAGTTGAGACATGGCTTCAATCCTCCTGAAGGTAAGAGATGTGGTTGTTGTCGAGCCAGCGCAGCACATCGTGGAACTGCTGCGGGTCGTTGGGCAGGTCGATGACCATGTGGCCGTAGATGCTGCCCTCGACGATGCGGGTGTCGGCGAAGAGGATGTTCACCGGCACGTGGCACTCGAGCGTGATGCGCGAGATGACCGGCTCGTTGGAGCTGCTGCCGTCGAAGACGAGACGCAGACGCCGGCCCGTGCACGGCGGGAGGTTTTCGGCCGGGCTCTTCGGGAGGATGAGCGCCTTGGCGATGTCGGACTTCGGGTGCGTGAACACGTTGCTGACGTTGCCAATCTCGGCGATGCAGCTCTGGTCGATGACGGCCACGCGCTGGCAGATCTGCTCAATGACGCGCATTTCGTGCGTGATGATGACGATCGTCACGCCGAGCGTCTGGTTGATCTCCTTGAGCAGGTGGAGGATCGACTGCGTGGTGTTCGGGTCGAGGGCGCTGGTGGCCTCGTCGCACAGGAGGTATTTCGGCCGCGTGGCGAGGGCGCGGGCGATGGCCACGCGCTGCTTCTGGCCGCCGGAAAGCTGCGAGGGATAGGCTTTCGCGCGGTCAGACAGGCCGACGAGTTCGAGTAGCTCGGCGGCGCGTGCCTGCGCCTCGTCGCGCTTGACGCCGGCGATCTCGAGCGGGAAGCAGATGTTGCGCAGCACCGTGCGCTGCTCGAGCAGGTTGAAGCTCTGGAAGATCATGCCGATGTCCTGCCGCGCCTTGAGCAGGTCGCGGCGGTTGAGCTGCGTCATGTCGCGCCCGTCGATGCGCACCGTGCCGGAGGTCGGCCGCTCGAGGAGGTTGATACAGCGCACGAGCGTGCTCTTGCCGGCGCCGCTCAGGCCGATGATGCCGAAGATCTCGCCGTCCTCGATGCAGAGGTTGACATCCCGCAGCGCGTGGATGTCGCCGCTCGAGGAGGGGTAGGTCTTGTTGAGATGTTCGATTTCGATCATGGTGGATTCTCCCTCGCAGAATGAATTTTTCGGAACAAAAAACAGAGGCCGGAAGACTCGTTGTCTTCCGGCCTCTGCGGATATACGGCTTGAAATTTTCAGCCGTTATTGGAAGCGAACACAAGACGAGTCATATTTCTGAGCACGACGAGACATGCACATGCAGCCAGGCATGTACATCATCATAGCCATCATCATGTTGTTCGTCTGAGCAAACTTCATAATACGACGCGTCTCCTTTCGTTAAAAATCACGGTTTCCGGTGGAAACGAGCGCAGTATAACGCAGTTTCCTGTGCTTGTCAACCCGAAATCCACGAAAACAGTATGAAATATGCATTAGAAAAAACGAATGAAGTTATTCTAAATTTCGATCGTCTGCGGTGCAATGCACGGGTCGTGGCTGCACAGGGACGCCGCGCAGGCGGGGTCACGGCTCATCGTGCCGATCCAGTCGAGTGCCTTTTTGGCGCGCACGCTGTTTTCACAGATGCCGGGCACGGTGCCCTCTGCCCAGGAGCGCGGGCTCGCCGCGCCGTCTGCGTTGAGCAGCACGTACCGGCTGCTGCTGCGGATGAGCGTGGCAAACATCCCCTCCGTGTGCCCGGCGATGTGCACAAGGTGCACCGAGTCGTCCCCGAACAGGTCATACGAGCGGCTCTCCGGCCCGATGTGGTTCACGCGGTACCAGAACCGCTCCGGCGGCTCGTCCATCCACAGCTTGCGCGAGGTGTAGCGCAGGTTCACGCGGCACGACCAGAAGTATTCCTCCTCCGCCACCAGCAGCCGCTTTGCACCCCGCACCTCGCTGATGCCCGCGATATGATCCGGGTCGAGGTGCGAAAAGAGCACATAGTCCAGATCCTGCGGCCGGATGCCGCGCGCGGCAAGCTGCTCGCTGATGGACTGCCCCGGCTCCACGACGCTGTGCACCAGCGTGTACCATCCGCGGCCGAACATGCGCATCTGCGCTGCGCGATCCTCGATACCGGTCGGGCTCACGGTGCGCGGCAGACCGGCATCGACCAGAAACAGCCCCTTCGGGTGCTCCACCAGATACGCCGACACCGGCAGCCAGATGCGCGCGCCGCTCTTCAGCCGCCGCGCGTCCGCTTTTGCCGGCCAGCGCCATTGTGCGCTCTCCGGCAGGTTCGGCGCCACGCCGATCTTCCCGCAGTGCAGAACATGGATCCGGATCCGAGCCATGATCGTCGCCTCCTCGAAAGTCTGTGCAATATTGACCAACTGGTCACGAAAAGCATAGCACCGGTTGTGGGAAATGTCAAGCAGGGCTGGGTTCGAGTGCTTGAATTTTGCAATTTTGAACAAGAATGGCGTATTTGCATATTGAATTGTATCCGTGAGCTGTGTTACAATGATTGCGTATGAATTCACAATTTTGGAAGTGAAATTGCAACATTTTAAGGGGAAGAAAGGAGCCTGAAACATGGCAAGAGAATTGATCCTGAAACTCGGCAAGAAGATCACGGACCGTGTCGACGTCAAGCTCGGCATGACGAAGCTCGACGAGACGTCGCCGGAGTATTACGGTCTGGCCAGCGTCGTCACCGACGAGATGGCGGAGCTCGCGCTCGCGATGAAGGTGCGCGTGCCGACCACACCGGCCGAGATCGGCAAGAAGGTAGGCAAGGATCCCGTCTACGTGGAGCAGCTGTTTGACCAGATGTCCATGATCGGCCTGCTCGAGTACAACTGGGAGAACGCCGACCATCACAAGCAGTGGACGCTGCCGATCTTCGTGCCCGGTTCTGCGGAGCTGATGAACATGAACCTCCAGCAGGTGGAGGAGCACCCGGAGATCGCGCAGTTTTTCGAGCGCATGTCGTTTCTGCCGCTGACGAAGATCACCTGCATGGTGCCTCCCGGAGGCGCCGGCGTCGGCATGCACGTCATCCCGGTCGAGAAGGCCATCCCGGCCACGAACGAGTCGGTCGATGTGGAGCACATCTCTCACTGGCTGAAAAAGTATGAGGATCACCTCGGCGTTGGCTACTGCTCCTGCCGCAATGCCATGCGCATTCAGGGCGAGGGCTGCGGCGAGCTGCAGGATGAGATGTGCATCGCCGTTGGTCAGTTTTGTGACTACTGTCTCGAGACCGGCAAGGGCCGCAAGATCACCTATGATGAGGCGATGGAGATCCTCCAGCGCGCCGAGGACAACGGCTATGTCCACCAGATCACGAATATCGACGGCGAGGACAAGATCTTCGCCATCTGCAACTGCGCGCTCGGCTCCTGCTTCGCGCTGAGAACGAGCCAGCTGTTCAACACGCCGAACATGTCCGCCTCCGCTTACCGCGCGCATGTCGATGCCGAAAAGTGCGTCGCCTGCGGCAAGTGCGCCGAGGTCTGCCCGGCCGGCGCTGCCAAGCTCGGCCAGAAGCTGTGCACCAAGACCGGCCCGGTGACGTATCCGAAGCAGCCGCTGCCGGACGACAACCACTGGGGCGAGCACATGTGGAGCCCGAACTATAAGGACGACAACCAGAAGCAGTGCCACGAGTCCGGCACCGCCCCCTGCAAGACTGCCTGCCCGGCGCACATTGCCGTGCAGGGCTACATCAATCTGGCCGCGCAGGGCCGCTATCTGGATGCGCTCAAGCTCATCAAGCAGGATAACCCGTTCCCGGCCGTCTGCGGCAGCATCTGCAACCGCCGCTGCGAGGAAGCCTGCACCCGCGGCGATGTCGACCGCGCCGTCGCCATCGACGAGATCAAGAAGTTTGTCGCCGAGCAGGAGCTCCAGGCCGACAAGCGCTACATCCCGAAGGTCATCACCCACCGCGGCATCGCCGATCCCTACCCGGAGAAGATCGCCATCATCGGCGCCGGCCCGGCCGGCCTGTCGTGCGCCTACTATCTGGCGAACATGGGCTATGAAAACGTCACCGTGTTCGATAAAAACGAGGTGCCCGGCGGCATGCTGACCCTCGGCATCCCGAGCTTCCGCCTTGAGAAGGACGTCGTCAACGCCGAGATCGAGGTGCTCCGTGAGATGGGCGTCCACTTCCAGTGCGGCGTCGAGATCGGCAAGGATCTCACCATCGACCAGCTCCGTGAGCAGGGCTACAAGGGCTTCTACCTCGCCATCGGCGCGCAGAAGAGCGCACCCATCGGCGTGCCCGGCGAAGACCTCTCCGGCGTGTACGGCGGCGTGGACTTCCTGCGCAAGGTCAACCTCGGCAAGAAGCCGCGCATCGGCAAAAAGTGCGCCGTCATCGGCGGCGGCAATGTCGCCATGGACGTCTGCCGCACGGCCATCCGCCTTGGCGCGAAGGATACTTACGTCATCTACCGCCGCAGTCAGGCGGAGATGCCGGCGGACGCAGAGGAAGTCGCGGAGGCCATGGAAGAGGGCGTGCAGTTCCGCTTCCTGAGCGCTCCGGCCGAGATCATCGGCGAAAACGGCAAGGTCAAGGCCCTCAAGGTCGAGATCATGGAGCTTGGCGAGCCCGATGCGAAGGGTCGCCGCAAGCCCGTCGGCACCGGCAAGTTCGAGACCATCGAGGTCACGTCCGTCATCGGCGCCATCGGCCAGCGCGTCGACCTCGGCCATATCGCGCCGGAGGCCATGGCCTTCAACCGCAACGGCACCGTTCAGGCCGACGGCGTGACGTATCAGACCGCGCAGCCCGACATCTTCGCCGGCGGCGACGTGGTCACCGGCCCGAAGTTTGCCATCGACGCGATCGCGGCCGGCCGCGAGGGCGCTGTTTCCCTGCACCGCTACGTGCATGAGGGCCAGAGCCTGACGCTGGCGCGTGACCCGCGCGAGTTCTACGAGCTCGACAAGAAGCAGGCCGTCGTGCCCATCGACTGCTTCGATGCCCCGGCGCGCCAGACCGTCGCCCACGACGCGAGCAAGGCCAAGACGTTCGCGAACGACCGCATCACCTTCACCGAGGCGCAGGTCAAGGCAGAGGCGTCCCGCTGCCTCGGCTGCGGCGTGTCCGTCGTCGACCAGAACAAGTGCATCGGCTGCGGCCTGTGCACCACCCGCTGCGAGTTTGATGCGATCCACCTGCAGCGCGATATGCCGGAGGCCAGCCGTATGTACCGCACCGAGGACAAGATGAAGGCCATCCTGCCGCACATGGTCAAGCGCGCAGCCAAGCTCACCATCAAGGACATCAAGGGCAAGCGCGCGAAGTAAGCCGACCGGAGGAACCACACAATGCACGAACTGGGAACCGTGTTCTATGTCATCCAGGAGGTCGAAAAGGTCGTCGAGGAAAACCACCTGACCCAGGTCGCCAGCGTCACGCTGGAGGTCGGTGAGGTCAGCGGCATCATCCCGTATTACCTGACCGACTGCTGGAAGTGGGCAGTGGAAAAATCCCAGTATCTCAAGGGCGCGGAGCTGAAGATCGAGACGCTCCCCGCCGTGACCTACTGCGAGAACTGCAAGAAGACATATCCCACGGTCAAATATGCAAAGATATGCCCCTACTGCAAGAGCGAGCATACCTATCTGCTCAGCGGCAACGAATACACCATCAAGGAGATCGAGGCCTGCTAGCAGCCGCAAAAACCGCACACGGGGAGCACCTTTCGGTGTTCCCCGTGTTTTTTTATGGTGCATCCGGCGCGCTGTCGATCGGGATCTGGATGATCTCAAGCCGGCGCCGGGCGGCATATTCGAGGGTGCGGGCCGTGCCGCCGGGGCGGCCGTCAAACGCTGCGATGAGGATGCGCGAGGCATCGACCATGTAGCGGTTGCGGCGCATCATGCACCCGGGGGTGTAGGCCTCCTGCACGAGCGTCTGATAGTCGCACTGGCGCAGATCGTAGGCATAGCGCTCGCGCAACTCCGGCCGCCAGCGGTCTGCCTGGCCGGAGTAGGGGATGGCCGCCTCGATCGTGACCTCCGGGTGCTGCAGCCGCAGGTAGCGCACGGCGTCAAAAAAATACAGGTCGCAGCCGTTGGCCATGCCGCAGATGAAGTGCCGGATGCCGGCGGCGTAGACGGCGTCCACGGCGTCGAAGAGCTGCTGCTGCAGCTTGCGGCAGCGGGGGTCATTTTCATCGCTGCCCCAGGGCAGCTTGTATTCCCGGTGGCCGGTGAAGCAGCAGGTGTTTTCGCGTTCGGGCATGGCAGCAGCCTCCTTTCGGTGGTGGCCTCCATTGTACGCGCCCGGAACGCTGCTGTCAAACCTTTCCTGCAAAAAGTACTTGCAATTTGTTTGCGCTGTGCTATAATGCAGACAGTAAAACAACTGAATCGAGATGTCTTCGGGGCAGGGTGTAATTCCCGACCGGCGGTGATAGTCCGCGAGCCGAACAAGGTTGAATCGGTGCAATTCCGATACCGACAGTATAGTCTGGATGATAGAAGATGTTACGAACCTCCATTGTTCGCAGCGCCTGAAGGACATGTTCTTTCAGGTGTTTTTCATTCCATGGAGGTGTTTTGTCATGTTGAAAGAAAACCTGTCCTTTGTCGGTATCTGCGTGCTTGTGTTTGCGGCATTGCTCGGCCTTGCGTATCTGTTTGAGCGCACGGTCTGCCGCGATCTGCAGCGCCGCAGCCGCAGCCGCAACATCAGCTATGTGGCCATGTTCTCCGCTCTCGGCGGCGTGCTCATGATGCTGGAGATCCCGCTGTTTTTCGCGCCGGGCTTCTATAAGATCGACCTGAGCGAGCTGCCGGTGCTCATGAGCGCGTTTTATCTCGGCCCCGTGGCCGGCGTCATCACCGAGTTGCTCAAGGTGCTCATCAAGCTCCTGCTCAAGGGCACGAGCACGGCCTTCGTCGGGGATTTTGCCAACTTCGTCGTCGGCTGCACGTTCGTTCTGCCCGCCGCGGTCATTTACCACCACCACAAGACCCGCCGCACCGCCATCGTCGGCATGGCCGTCGGCACGCTGTGCATGACGGTGTTCGGCAGCCTCTTCAACGCCCTGTACCTGATCCCGAAGTTCGCCGAGCTGTTCCACCTGCCGATCGATCAGATCGTCGCCATGGGCACGGCCGTGAACAAGGGCATCACCAGCGTGCCGACGCTCGTGCTGTTCGCCGTCGTTCCTTTCAATCTCATCAAGGGCGTTGTGGACTCGGCGCTGACGTATCTGCTGTACAAGCGCGTGGAGTTTCTGCTCTTCCCGGAGCTGCGCAAAAAGAATCAGACCCAGGCACAGGTTCAGGCGAAAAGGCCCACCCCGCAGCACTGAGATCTTACATAACCGGCCGCCCGCAGACAGTCAGTCTGCGGGCGGTTTTACGTCTGCGCAGCTACGGCGCACCGTGTGCAGCAGCAGTGTGAAGCTGAGTGTGAAGTTCACGCACTCGTTGAAATACAAAATGAAGATGTACCCCGCCAGCCCGAACCGCGGCAGCAGCACCCACACGAGCACCACGCCGAGCGTGGCGTCGAGCACGTTGATGGCCATGCAGCGCGTCTGCTGGCCGAGTCCGCGCAGGCAGCCGTCGGTCACGGTGTCGAGATACATCACCGGCACGAGCGGCGCCAGCAGCCGGATGTACCGTCCCGCGTCGTCGGAGTGATAGATCAGCCGCCCGAGCGGCCCGGAAAACGTCAGCAGCAGCACGGCCGTGCCGCACGCAAACAGCAGGCACCGGTACAGCAGCGTGCGCACCAGCCGCCGGATGTCCCTGCACCGGCCGGAGACCTGCGCCGTTGTCAGCTCCGGCACGAGCAGATCCGCCAGCGCGTACAGCAGGCACGACGGGAAGAGCACCACCGGCAGCGCCATGCCGTGCACGATGCCGTAGCCCGCGAGCGCGCGGTCGGCGCTCAGGCCGGAGCTTTTGAGCCCGCGCGGGATGAGTAGGTGCTCGAGCGTCGTCAGCGACGTGCGCGCATAGGCCGACACGGCCAGCGGCAGCGCCACGGCGAGCATCCGCCGCGTCAGGTGCGGCACGGTGTCGCCGCCGCGGCGGTATTTGCGCCGGTCGAGCGCGTACATCGTCGTCATCAGCAGCAGCGACACCACGTCCGCGCACGCGCCGCCCGCGGTCACGGCGGCGCAGCTCTGCTCGAGGTCGTCGGCGGCCGCATAGGACAAAAACCACATCACGCACGAGATGCTCACGAGCTGCTCGATCAGGTGCACGAGCGTCGGCTTCCACACGCGGCCGGAGGCGGTGAAATACCCGTCCATGACCGAAGAGAGCGCGATGCACGGCAGGCTGATGCTCGTGATGCGCAGCGAGCGCACGGTGCGCGCGTCGCCGATCCAGAGGAAGCCCACGGGCTCGGCCAGAAAATACACCATCGTGCCCGCGCACAGGCCGAAAAACAGCGCGTAGCACGCGCACCGCCGCATCGCGCCCGTGACGCCGGCACCGCGTTCGAGCCCCATCTCCTCGGAGATCAGGCGCGTGGTGGCAAAGCGGATGCCGGAGATGGCAAAGGTGGCAAACAGCACGCTCACCGACATGACGAGCTGGTACAGCCCGATGCCGGCCGCGCCGATGCGCCCGACGATCCACGCCTGAAAGATGAGCCCGATGCAGCGCATCACGATCGACGAGCCGGTCATGAGCGCGGTGTTGACAATGAGCTTGCGGTTTCTGTGCACGCGCGCGACCTCCCGACGCAGTTTGTACCACTTTATGGCGCGGGAGCGGAAAAAATGCCGCCCGGCGTTCGCCGGGCGGCATTTCCGTATGCTTCAGGTGTGCAGATCGGTCTTGATCTTCGTCGTGGAGATCTCGGGCGTGCGCGGCAGATAGACCACCTCGCATTTGTCCTTCAGGAAGTCGAACTTGCCCTTCCAGTCGTCGCCCATGACGAACACGTCCACGTGGTATTTGTCCACGTCGGTGCGCTTTTGATCCCAGCTCTCCTCCGGGATGACGAGGTCGACATAGCGGATTGCCTCGAGCATCCGCTTGCGGTCCTCGTAGGAGAAGTAGCTCTTTTTGTGCTTTTCGTTCCAGTTGAATTCGTCCGTGCTCAGGGCCACGATCAGGTAATCGCCCTGCTCCTTGGCGCGGCGCAGGAGGTTGATGTGCCCGTAGTGCAGCAGGTCAAAGGTGCCGTAAGTGATGACACGTCTCATGTGTGCTCCTTTTCCCGGAGGCGCTCGGCCAGAAACGCGGCGACGCGCTCGGCGGAGTGTCCGTCTGTGTATTGATTGGTCAGCTTCGTGAGCTGCGCGCGCTGAGCCCGCAGCGGATCGTCGCCCGCGGCGAGCTGCTCGAAAAACGTGCGGAAATCGTCCGGCGTGTCGAGCATGGCCGCGCTCTCGCGCAGCGGCTGCGGGTCAATGGCGAAGCCCGGCTGCCTGGCGTAGGCGTCGATATCCTCAAAGGTCAGGCCGACGGGCTTGCCCGTGAGCAGATAGTCAAACAGCACGGAGGAATAGTCCGTGATGAGTGCGTCCGTGCAGGCGAGAAATTCATAGGACGTGATGCCGTGCGCGGTAAAGAGCCCGTCGTCGATCAGGCGGAGGTTGCTCAGCGCCAGCGCGCGGATGTGCGACAGATCCTGCGCCGGATGCGGCTTGACGATCACGAGCGTTTTCGTCGCCTGCGCCGCCGCGTTCACGGCCTCGGCAGCGGCCGGGTCGTGGATGACGGGGATGGTGATGTCCGTTGTGGCAACGAGGTTGTTTTTGTGCTGCCGGTACGTGGGGTACCAGACGACGAAGCGGTCAAACTCCGCGCCGAAGATGTCCTTGAGGCTGCACTTGTGCGTGAACAGATCGTCGTTGCGCGGGAAGCCGAGCGTGACGAGCTTTTCCGGCGGGACGTGGAACTCATAACTGTCTACGGGGTCGAAAAACGGAGCCTGGCTCAGCACCCAGTCGGTCGTCGGATCGCAGAAGTAGTAGTCGTGCACGCTCTTGAGTGGGCTGCCGTGCGTCAGGTACAGGTGCACGGTCTCCGGCCGCAGCTTCTGGAGCTGGCCGTTGCAGTCCACGATCGCGGCGGCGCGGGCGCGCAGGCAAAACAGGCGCAGCACGGCCCATTTTCCGCGCGTGCCGGCAAAGGCCACGTTCTTTTCCCGCACGTCCCGGAAGGCAGCCGGATCCGGCACGACCCACACGAGCCGGTACCGGTCGTTCCAGCCCTGGGCGAGCAGCGTCCGGTACAGGGCGCCGGTGTTGTCGCCGAGGGGCGGCGCGCTCTCGAGCAGGATGATCGGCTTGCCGGGCAGCAGGTTCAGCAGCCGCACGAGCAGACGTTTCAAGCGTTGTTTCATTTTCTCAGCACCTTTCGCACCATGCCGCCGACGAGCGCCTTTTCATATCCGTTCATGGACAGCAGCCACACGGAGGCACAGTAGATCAACGTGTACACCACGATGCCGCCGAGCAGCATCGGAATGCTGTACAGGTTCAAAAACAGCATCATCGCCGCGCCGCACGCGGCGGGCGGCAGCAGGCCGAGCGCCATGCGCCCGATATTTTTCCAGAACACGGTCACGTCGATGTTCAGCCGCCGCTGATAGAAGATGTTCATCACGAGGCCGTTCGCCAGCGCGACGGCGATGGCCGTGCCGATTGCGCAGCCGATCGCGCCGAGATACTGGCACAGCCAGATGCTGATGGCGAGGTTGCCGATGGCCATGGCGCCGTAGATGACTGAGCGGTATTTGTGCAGGTTCTGCGCGCGCTGCATTTCGATGCCGAGATTCTGCGTCAGCGGTACCATGCCGGGGATGATGAGCAGCAGCACGATGATATACGCATCGTCATAGCCCGGCCCGGCCCAGAAATAGATAAACGGCTTGCCGAAGAAGATGATGCCCGTGCACACGAGCGACAGGATCAGAAACTGGATGCGCCCCACGCGCACGAACAGCTCCGTGAGCACTTCACGCAGGCGGGTCTTGTCGTCCTTGTTGTCCTGCACGAGCTGGTGGATGCGCGGCGTGAACACGGACGACACCGCCGTGGAAAACGAGATGAAGTACGTGTGTAGCTGCTGGCCGACGGCGTAGACCGCCGTGGCGGCCGTGCCGCAGTAGCGCGTGATGATGAGCTTGTCGAGGTTGTTGTTGATCTGGTCGACGACCATGTTGATGGCGATGAAGCCCGAGAACACGGCAATGTCCTTGAGCACGGCGCCGTCAAAATTCCGAAACGAGGCCTGGATGTGCAGCCTGCCGAAGCAGTAGATCAGCCGCAGCACGTCCACGAGCACCGAGATCGTCACCGTGACGACGACCATGCCGATCGAGCCGTAGCCCGCGAGCAGCACCGGCAGCGTCACAAGCGGGGACACGACGGTGCGCAGAATCTCCGTCGCCTTCAGGAACACGAACTGCTCCTGCGCGCTGATGATGTTGCCGAACACGCTCATCGGGAAGCTCATGGCGAGGTTCGCCGTCAGCAGCAGCATGAGAATGCGCGCCGTGTGGTATTCGGCGTCCGTCAGGCCGGTCTTGAACACCATCTCCAGATGGAACGTCAGGTACAGCCCGCACGCGAGCGCGACCACGCCGATGACGGAAAACACGATCAGGAACAGACCGTTGAGCCGCGCGATCTTGTCGGCCGCCTTTTCCTTGCGGTAGAGGATGTAGTAGCGCACGTAGCTGCCGCCGAAGCCGAGATTCAGCACCGACAAAATGGCGATCGTCGAGGCGACGGTGGAGTACAGGCCGTACTCGCTCTTGCCGAGGATGCGCAGCATGAACGGCGTGTAGGCGATCGAGACGATGATGTTGAGCGTCATCTGCACATAGGTGAGCAGAGAGCCGGAACGCAGTTGATTACGATGCTTCATGATATCAGTGCCCGGCAGCGGCAAACAGCAGGTGCACGGCCCGGTACTGCTTCTTCCCGAGCAGCGACAGCACCAGCTTCTTGCGCGCCGGATAGCCTTTCAGATAGGGGTTTTGCCGGTAGTCCGGAAAGCGCGCGGCGGTAAACGCGAGCAGCTTCGGCAGCAGCGGGTGGGCGCTCTGCACCTTGAGGATGCGCACGGACGCATCGTAGAGCACGTTGTCCACGCAGAGCTTGCCGAGTTCGTTCCGGTACTGCTCGAACAGCCCCCGCGCCTGAAACCAGGTCAGCACGTCGTCGATCGCGTCCATGATCTCGGTGTTGGCGTCGAGTGCGCGCTTGGTCACGGAGCCCTCGTGCTGCCGGTAGAGATAGAGCACGTCCGGCAGGATCACGACGGACTTTGCCGCCGTGAGCATCTTGCGCGTCATGCACAGATCCTCGCCCCAGCCGCGGGCGCGAAAGCGGATGTCCGTGTCCGTGAACAGGCTGCGCCGCCACGCGGCGATGCAGGCGGACGGGCGGTTGAGCAGCAGGGCAGGGGTGGTGCTGAGCGTCAGCGGCGTGTTCAGCGGCAGATCGTCGGTAAACACTGCGCCGTCGTTGTCGCCGGTCATGCGCAGACCGAAATAGCAGACATCAGCCTGCGTCTCGGCCAGTGCAACGGCCAGCACGGTGAAGGCCTCCGGCGTGTAGCTGTCGTCACTGTCGAGAAAGAGCACATAGTCGCCCTGTGCGAGCGGGAGCGCGGCGTTGCGCGCGTCGCCCGCGCCGCCGTTGGGCTTGTGCAGTACGCGGATGCAGTCCGGGTGCTCGTGCGCGAGCGTGTCACACAGCGCACCGCTCTGCCCGTCGGTCGAGCCGTCGTCCACGAGCAGAATCTCAAAATCCGCGCCGGTCTGCGCCAGCACGGATCCCACGCACGCGCGCAGGTATTCCCAGCCGTTGTAGACCGGGATGATGACACTGAATTTCATAGCTTCCTCCAGTCCGGGCGCTCAGCCGAGCTTGTCCTTGACGGCAAAGAGCGTCCGCACGGTGCGGTATTTGTGCTGGCGCAGCAGGCGCAGGATCAGCTTGTGGCTGCGCGAGAGCGTTTGCAGGTACGGGTTTTCCAGATAGTCCGGGAACTGCTGCTGCACATAGTCCTGAAACTGTCCGAGCAGCTCGTTTTCCGGATCCACACGCAGCACGCGCACGGAGGCCGCGAGCAGCACGTGATCCACAGTCAGGCGCGACAGCTCGTTGTAATACTGCTCGAACAGGCCGTTGCTCCGGTACCAGCCGAGCAGATCGTCAAACGCATCCAGGATCTCGGCGTTGCGTTTGACGTTGGGATTGCGCGTGATGGAGCCCTCGCGCACGACGTAGTAGTAAAACACGTCCGCAACGGCGCAGATGCTTTTTGCTGCGGCGAAGAGTTTCGTCGTCGTGCGGATGTCCTCATACCACACGCGGGAGGGATAGCGGATGCCGGTGTCGAGAAACAGCGACCGTTTCCAGCAGCGGCTCCAGGCGTTCGGCTGCGTGAGCAGCAGCCGCGGCTGCTCGGAGAGCGTGAAGGCCCGGTCGTGCGGCAGATCGTCGACGAGCTGTTTTGTGATCCTGCCGTCAGTGTCCACGGCGAAGCCGAAGTCGATCACGTCGCTGTGGAAGCGGTCGATCGCGGCGGCAAGCGTCGTGAGCATGCCAGAGCCGATGTAGTCATCGCTGTCGATGAAAACAAGATAGTCGCCCTGAGCGGCTTCCAATCCAACGTTGCGCGCATCGCCCAGGCCGCCGTTCGGCTTGTGGATGACACGGATCTGCTCCGGGTGCGCCGCAGCATAGCGGTCGCAGATCGCACCGCTCTCGCCGTCGGTCGAGCCGTCGTCCACGAGCAGGATCTCGCAGTCGGCGAAATCCTGCGCCAGTACGGAGTCAATGCACTTGGGCAGATAGTCCTTGACATTATAGACCGGGATGACAACGCTGAAGGTCATGTGCTTTTCTCCTCTCCGTCAGGCAGCGCGTCCGGCTGCTCGCTGCGCATCTGTGTCAGGTAATACACCACGGCCAGCAGAATCGACATATAGATCGAGGCGTTCGGCCGTCGGAGCACGCCGGCGGTGCAGTAGGCATTGACCAGGCACAGGCAGAAAGCAACGCCGATTGCGCCGGCCTCCAATGTGAAGTATTTGTGGAAGTCCTGAACCAGATACTTGATAATCAGATACACGAAGTAGCCGATGAAAGCGATCATCATGGCAAGTCCCACCCAGCCGTAAAGGAAGCAGATGCCGTGGAAGTCATTTTCCACGTCATAGATCTCGCCGTCATAGGCGATGCTACCGAGCTCCATGCCGAACAGGCGGGAGGTAAACGGCTGCTCGTCGAGCATCATCTCGCAAAAGACGATCTTGCGATGGCGGGATGCCGTGATGTCCGTGACCTGATCGGAATAATGGTAGGCGGACATGACGCGTGCGGTGCCGAAGCGTTTGCACATATTCGGGGAGTAGTTGTTATAAATCGTACACAGGGCGTGATAACGCTCCCGCGGATCGAAGGTTTCGTTGCTTTCGGCCTTTTCGCCCTCTGCGCGGCGGATCATGACGTCGGCGTCATTCTGTTTGTAGCTCATGGCCTCCAGATAGCGGTTCTGGTTGATATACATGGGCGACTGTTTGTAGAAAGCACAGCAGACGACAAGCGCCAGCAGCACCACGGCGATGTAGCGCTTGGAGGTACGGGCATTTTTCGTCAGCAGCAGTACGATCGGTATGCCGAGCGCCGTCACAGCAATGGCGAGGAAAGCCAGGCGGGTGCCCATAAAGTAGAGCTGCGCAAACGCGGCGATGGCCGTGACAAGAAACAGCGGGAAGTTCTTTTTCCGGTAGCAGAACAGCAGCACGATCGGCGAGAGAATGCTCATGATGGCGCTCTGCGAGTTGCCGAATGTGAACCAGCCGAGGATACCGACTTTGGTAAACGGGTATGTCGGCGAGACGGTGTGCGTGAGCACACTGATGACAACGCTGGCCGTAATGACCCAGAAGTTGACGATCATGCCGGTTTCCAGCGCCGCGTAGCACTTTTTGTTTGCGCGCAGAAACGAGATGAAGCACAGCACAAACAGCGGCATCTGCACGACACGCACAAAGTTGGTCAGATCGTAGACGATGCGCTTATAGCCGACGATGAAGCAGGCAATGCAGTGTCCGATGAGCAGCAGACTGCAGGCGATGACAGCGATGCCATAGGCTTTCTTGCGCGAGGAAGCAAGAAAACCGAGCAGGCACACGGCTGCAAAAACGACGAAGCGAAGCAAAAGCGTGAGCGTGTTGGACATTTCAAAATGATCCATCCAGTAAGACAGCATGTCCATCAGCGGCTGGAGGATCATGATCACGAGCAGGAAAGTGGGCAGCATCGGCGTAAGACGCTCGCGCAGGGTGTGTTTTTCTTCGGACATATCAGTTCTCCTTTGTGTTGTCATAGTCTTTGACATAGATCAGGTACCAAATGACTGCCAGAGTCAGGCACAGGTAAAAAGACGCATTTGGTCGGCGCAGTACGCCGGCAGTGTTATAAATGTGAGCCAGACAGGTACACAGTGCGATGCCGCAGGCACCGGCCTCGACCGTGAAGTAGCGTTTGGCGTCGCGGATGAGCGCGCGCACGATGATGACCAGGAAATACCCCAGGAAAGCCAGCAGGCACGCAAGCCCCGCCCAGCCGTACAGATAGGCGATGCCGTGAAAGTCATTTTCCACGTCATAGCAGTACCCGTTGTAGGTCATTTCATCATAGCTCAGCCCGAACAGACGGCTGGTCAGCGGCTCGGTGTTCAGCATCAGGCGGCAGTAATTGATCTTGATTGTGCGCACATTCGTGATTTCGCCGGCTTTGGTCGAATGGTGGAAAATATCCGCCGTTGCATCCAGACCATACCGCTGCACGAGACCGCCGAGGTATTCCGCATAAGCGTAGGTGAGGCGAGCGTTTCCATCCGTTCCGAACGTCTCTTCGCCCTGCGCGACCAGACGGTCGATGTTCTCCTGCTTGCGCACGGCGTTGGCCGCGACAGCCTGCTGATTGCGCTGCATGGGAGAGACGGGGAATGCCGCGGCACAGAGCGCAGCGCACAGCAGCAGCGCGATATAGATCTTCCGGTTCCCGCGCCGGGTGACAGCCCAGACGATGACGGTACCGAGTGCGGCCGCGAACAGAGACAAATAAGCCAGACGTGTGGCAAAGCAGAATAGTTCCGCGAAACCGACAACGGCAACGGGCAGCCAACGCTGAATTTTCCCGCTGCGCAGTGCCGTACACAGCGTGAGCGGCACGAGCATCGCCAGGATCGCACTCTGACTGTTGGCGAAATAAAACCAGCCGCGCAGGCCGATCTGCTTGTCCGGATATGTGTGGGGATCCGTGCCGGTCAAAACGCTGAGCACCTCGACGGCGGCAATGATCCAGAAGGCGATGGTGATGCCGCGTTCAAAGCTGGCAAAGCCTTGACGGCAGCAGCGCAGGAACGTGCAAAATGCGATAGTGAAAAACGGTATCTGCACGACGCGGACGAAATTGGTCGCGTCGGAGATCAGGTTCGCCGTTGTAAATGCTTCGTTGGCGCGCAGGCACGCCAGCACGTGCCCGGCATAGAGCACAGCACACACGGCGGCGGTAATCCAATAGACACGCTTGCGCCCGGAGAGCACAAAACCTGCGAGTACCACGCAGAGAAACAGCAGCAGCCGCAGCACCAGCGTCAGCTTGCTGCCCCAGGCCAGCCCCTGCGTCCAGTATGACAGCACATCCAGCAGCGGCTGGGCAGCACACAGGCCAACGAGCACGCCGGGCAGCCAGCGCGGGCAGACGTTTTCCCGCGGCGATAATGGTTGCATAGTTTTTCCTCTTTTTCACTCAGGATAGTTATACTCCATCATACGCTTTTTTTGCGGTCAGGTCAACTGGCGCGGCTGTTTGTTCATACTTTTTTAGACACCCGGGTATGCGGCTGCCCCCGGCACGGTTTTCATCGAACCATGTCGGGGGCAGTTCGTTTTGTGTGGTCACAGCAGCTTGTCCGCTTCGCGGGTATAGCTGCAGATGAGCTTGTCGAGCAGGCGCTGCAGATCCGCAGCCTTTGGATCCGTGACAGCCTGGGCGCGCAGCCGGTGCAGCCCGTCGATCGCCTCCTGGCTCAGGCCGAGCGCGCTGTACACGTCGCTCTCGCCGGCGCGCTGCGCCTCGTCGCTGTCGGCCGTCTCGTCAAAGCCGAGCAGGAAGTTTGGCGTCGTGCGAAAATACCGCGCGATGCGGCTCACGACCAGTGCCGACGGTACCGTGACCTCCCGGCGGTCGCCGGGCTTGAGGTACTTGCGCACGGCGGGACGGCTGATGTCGATCTCGTCGGCCAGCTCCTGCGTGTTGACAGGTTTGCCGAATACATTGTTGCCGTTCATCAGATAGGTCAGCCGGTCGCGGAAGACGCTGCCGAACCCGTTGGCCTCGTCGTTGTCTTTGCCCATGAAAACGCCTCCATTTTCATAAACACAAAGTTTTGGGATTTTTTTCGAAAAAGGGATTGACAAATCCGTAAAAATGGTTTATACCAAAGTTACGTTAATCAAAAACGAAACTTTGGTTTCACGCTATGCGGGCGGCAAACCGCTTTTTCAACCCTTAGTAAAGCACAACCGCCCAGGAAAGTCAAGATACATCCCCCAAAAACTGCAAGGAGGTATTCTTATGAGCAAAGAGAAAGATCGTGATCTGATGTTTGACCTGGGCGAAGAGCCGGACGTTTTGACATACCCCGCCGCAGATAACGAGCCGCTGCAGCTCGGCGGTGTGGACGAGGACGCAGCCTCCGCCGCTGCAAACCGCCAGGTGACGACGCCGGGCAACGTCCACGTTGCGCCGCAGATGCCCACGCCGATCGACGGCACGCTGCGCCAGTTTGCGCTGCGTGTGCCGAGCGTGATCGACGAGTGCAGCGGCATCATGGTGTTCGGCAAGCGCATCAAGTCGCTCGTGTTTTCCACCGATCTGTGCATCATCCGCAACGTGAACGCGGACGCGGTGTTCGCGGTCTATCCGTTCACGCCGCAGCCGATCATTACGCAGGCGCTGCTCATGGCGAGCGACCTGCCGGTGTTCGTCGGTGTCGGCGGCGGCCTGACAACGGGCAAGCGCGTCGTCAACCTCGCCATGTACGCCGAGATGCAGGGCGCGACGGGCGTCGTCGTCAATGCGCCGACGCCGGGGCGCATCCTCAACCGCATCCGCAACAGTGTGGATGTGCCGGTCGTGGTCACGGTGGCCAATTCCGACACGAACTACCGCCACCGCATCGAGGACGGCGCCGCGATCCTGAACGTGGCCGCCGACGCGCAGACGCCGGAGATCGTGGCCGAGATCCGCGAGCGCTTTCCCGACTATCCGATCCTTGCGACCGGCGGAACGGACGAGGAGAGCATCCGTGCCACCATCCGCGCCGGTGCCAACGCCATCATCTGGACGCCCCCGTCCAACGGCGAGCTGTTCCGCGATGTTATGAAAAACTACCGCGAGGGCAAGCCGCATCCCTGATCTGCCGCATTTTCTTCCTTTTTTTACTTCTTCTCGACCTGTTTTCTTCGCGCGAAAGGCACGCATCCGTTTTGGATGCGTGCCTTTTGTCTGGTCGGGTTCAGATTCGGCTGAGAACCACGCACGCCTGTTCGCGCGTCGTGGCCGCGCGCGGATGGAAACCGCCGTCCGGCATGCCGCCGATGACGCCGGCGCGCTGCAGCACCTGCACGGCGGGCAGGGCATAGGACGCGATCTCCGCTTCATCCGTGAATGTTTTGGCTGCCGTGTCCGTGCTCAGTTGGATGCCGAACTGCTGCGCGTAGCGGTAGAGCATCACCGCCATGTCCTGACGGGTGATCGGCGCGTTGGGCGCAAACTCCGTGGCCGTCACGCCGCCGGCAATGCCGTTGGCGGCCGCCCAGGCAACATGGTGCGCGTACCAGTCACCGTGTGCGACGTCAGAGAATTTGTCCGTCGTGTAGGCCGACACATCCGCGCCCTGCAGCCCTGCGAGCATGGTCACGAACTGTGCGCGGGTCAGGTCGGCGGCGGGGGCGAAGGTCGTCGGGGTTACGCCTGCGACGACGCCCGCGTCATACATCTTCTTGATGAAGGGGTAGCTCCAGCGGTCGGACGCCACGTCCGTGAACGGGAACGGTTTTTCCGCCGGCTGTGCGGTGCCGTAAGTGCCGTAAATGTCCTCCATCAGATTCCGGTAGAACAGGTGCGTCTCGAGGACGCTCTTGTTGGCGATGCCGCCGACAAACTGCATGTGATCGGCGCGCGTGACCGGCATGACATACCAGATGCCGGGCTGGAAGGTGATGTCGGAGTAGCCGTCGTAATTGACCCAGCCCTGCGTGCCGTCGCGCTTAAGACACTCGGTGGTGTTTTTATCGGTCGTGGTCGGGTACAGGGCGGAGACGGTGTTGACAAGACCGTCGTTCGGCAGCCAGCTCCGGTCGATATAGATGCCGCCGACGGTGTATTTGTCGTAATACTTGCCCATGTTGATCGAGCCGGGCAGCATCAGCGCGCTCATGCCGTCCGACGGGATGGCCGAGACGGTGGGGTAGTGGTTGCCCGTGAGCGGATCGGTCGAGGTCTGGTCGCCCGCGTAGGAGAAGTAGTAGACGTTCGGCTGGATCTCGATGCCCTTGTTGATCTCGAGCGATTTGTCGATCGTCAGATCCAGAAACGCATTGTCGTTGTGCGACAGGAAGTCGGACTTGAGCACGCGGTCAAGCGCCTGGGCGAACGTCTCGTTGTCGTCCTTGCGGATGCCGAACTGATCGAGCTGGAAGTCATACACGCCCTTGAGCGATGACAGGCCGAGCACCTTGGCCGCGCCTGTTGCGAGCTCGGCGGCGAGCTGTGTGAAGTCGCTGTTGGATTCAATAAACGTCGTGCCGTTGTGCGGCGCGGCGATGGCGGTCAGCGAGTGGACCCAGTCGCCCTTGCCGCCGAGGAAAAACGGGCTCGGCTCCACACCGGCGGCTCTGGCCGCGGCGACTTCCTCCGGACAGCCGTTGGTCAGGATCTCGAGAAACAGGCGCGTCGTCGCGCCGCCGAAGCTGTGGCCGACGAGATTCACGGCGCGCTCGGTGCCCCAGCCGTCGAACAGCGGTGTTTCATAGTCGATGCCGTAGCGCTCGTGGCCGAAGTCCTGCGCGTGCTTGACGCCGTAGTCCGTGCGCGCGCCGACGAGCTGCGCGTAGAGCTCGCACGCACGGTCCCACGCGCTCGAGAGCGGGCCGACGGAGGCGGCATAGGTCTCATACCCCTGCGTGGCCAGATAGTCCGGCAGGCTGCCGGTGGTCATGCCCCAGTAGGGCATGATGCTGAAAATTTTGTCGCGCTGCCCCCAGCCGAACAGGCCGTGGACGAACACGACCGGGTCGTCGGCGTGTGTCTGGTCGTCCGCTGCGGCCGCCGGAATGGCGCACAGGCTCAGTGCCAGCACGAGTGTCAGCAGCAGAGCGAGAAATCGACGTGTTTTTTTCATGGTTTTCCCCCTGTCATTTCCGTATTGTATGCTTTCATCCTCTTGAAAGCCGGCAATATGACCATATTATACCGGCTGCCGATGCTGATTGTAAGACGATTTTCGAAAAATCTGTCGTGCATTCGAGTGAAAAAATCCCCGTGCCGCGGCGTGGGGATCTCAGTCTGCAAACAGGTTCCAGGGATAGCAGTCCGGCGGCTGCTGCTCGAAGTAGAGCACCTCGCCGGTGTCGGGGTGGGCAAAGTGCAGGCAGTGCGACCAGAGCGCGATCGGCCCGTCGTCGGGGAGAGTGCTGTATTTCCTGTCGCCCCAGAGCGGCAGGCCGCGCGACGAAAACTGGCAGCGGATCTGGTGCGTGCGTCCGGTCTGCAAATAGATGCGCACGAGCGAGAGCGCCGCGCGCGTGCCGAGCACGTCATAATCCAGCACGGCCTCCTGCACGCCCCTGGCCGGCTTGTCCGTGACGTAGGTCTTGCGCTCATTGGGGTCGCGCCGCAGCAGGTCGCGGTAGGTGCCCTGCAGGGGCTCCGGCTCGCCGTGCACGACGGCGAGATACGTCTTGCCGAAATCGTGCGCGCGGATCTGCGCCGAAAGTTTCGACGCCGCCTCCGGCGTGCGCGCGAGCACCATCAGCCCGCTGACCACGCGGTCGAGCCGGTGCACGGTGCGCACGCAGGCCTTTGGATCGCCGAGCGCCTGACGCACCAACTCGGGCACGCCGCCCGGTTCGTCCGTGGACAGCACGCCCGCCGGCTTGATGCACACGAGGATGCTGTTGTCCTGATAGAGAATGTCCATGTCGTCGCCTCGTTTTCGGTGTCTGCCGTGAGTATACCACACCGGCGGCGCGCGGGCAATGAAAAGGGCGGCGCTACCCGGTTTCTTTCTCCGGACGGTAAAACGGGATGGCTGCTGCCATGATGACCGCGAACACGATCAGATACCAGAGCACGGCTTTCCCGTGCGACACGACGGCCGCGGCGCAGAAGAAAATGCAGCACGCGATCGACAGCGCCGGCATGACATAGCGGTGAAAGGCGCACAGCTCCTTTTCCCGGCGCATGACGTTGAGAAACATCGGAATGTAGAGCGCGTAGAGCGTGATGATCGGCAGCTCCGACGAGTCGAAGCCAAACGGGCCGAACCAGCTCTCGGTGAGATTGGCACCGTAAAAATACGTCAGCCAGGCTGCGCACAGGAGCACACCCACGACGGCGGCGTTTGCCGGCATGTTCGTGTGTGGGTCGATGCTGCGAAACACCTCCGGCCGCGGGCCGCAGCCGCGCGCGGCGACGGCGTAGAGCCCGCGGGTCGCGGCGAGCATGAGGCCGTTGAGCGTGCCGAGACACGACGCGACGACGAGCACGAACAGGCCCACACCGGCGGCCCGGCCGAAGAGCCTCTCAAATGCGAGCTGAACGCTGGCCTCGCCGCCGGCCATGATCTGTGCGGTCGAGATGCTGCCCGACAGGCCGATGTAGTAGAGAATGTACGTCAGCGCGGCAATGGACGTGCCGGCGATGAGTGCGATCGGGAGATTGTGCCGGGCGTCCCGGAGCTCGGCGTTGATGCTCGTGGCGATGATCCAGCCCTCGTAGGCGAAGGCCGTGGCGGCCACGGCCGTGAACAGCGCGTGCCCGCTGCCGCCGGCAACGGTCGTGCCGACGGCGGTGAAGTTTTCGAGCGTCGTGCCGTTGGCGAGGCCGACGCTCGTGCCGACGACGCCCATGAGCAGCAGCGGGATGAGCTTGATGACGGTGGTCGCCACCTGAAACCTGCCCGCGAGGACCGGCGACAGGGCGTTGAGCGCATAACTGCCGACGAGAAACAGGCACGCGATGACCATGACCGAGCCGCCCGTGATGTCAAACCCGCACAGCACGCCGAGATACCGCGCGCTGACCCAGGCGAGCACGGACGTCATGGCCGGGAAGTAGAGAAACGTCGTGAACCAGCCCATGCAGTAGGCGTAGCGCCTGCCCACGAGCGCCTCGGCGTAGTCCACGAGGCCGTTGACGTGCGCGTAGCGCGCGGCGAGGATGGAGAACATATACGCGCAGACGATCATGATCAGCCCGCCGATGACCCAGGCAAGGATGCCGAGCGGCAGGCTGCCGCCGGTCGCGGTGAGGATTTTCTCGGCTTTAAAGAACACGCCGCTGCCGATGACGATACCGACCACGAGCGCGGTCGCCGTCGGCAGGTCGTATTTTTTCTGCAATTCGTTGTCCATGGTGCGCCTCCGTTGTTAATGTCACGCAAAAACCGGCAGCTAGATTGTACGCGGCGCCGCCGGGAGAATCCAAGGGAAGTATGCGCCAGAACGCACAAAAATGCCCTCCCGGATCGCTCCGGGAGGGCAAGATTTTGTATTTGTGGGTACTGTCTTAGAGTGCGCACAGCACCACACACGCCTGCTCGCGGGTGGCGGTGCCATACGGCTGGAAGCTGCCGCCGGGCATGCCGCCGAAGACCCCCGCGCGGTGCAGTGCCTGCACGGCCGGCAGGGCGTAGCCGGCGATGGTATCCTCGTCCGTGAACGGGG
>ERZ827104.196-NODE-196-length-68642-cov-22.851896_pt1 | contig 68642 bp, 57 predicted proteins | sample MGYA00519781_ERZ827104 | MGnify/ENA primary metagenome ERZ827104 (study PRJEB31778, sample SAMEA3449257) | human gut metagenome | biome: human gut; feature: human-associated habitat; material: faeces | place: United Kingdom | collected 2010/2012 ...
CTGCGGTGATTACACATCCTGCAATACCAAGGGCGATGACAAGTCGTGAACTCATGTTCATCAAAATGTTCATTAAGTTGTTTCGTGTAAGGAAGTTATCAGATGTCAATCCGGTGTAGATAACCAGAATAAACATTACAATGATAACGCCATTGTTGATAATAAAATCTTTTGCTTTCTGCTGTTTTGTCTTTTCCATTCTATTGTCCTCCTCTATCAGAATTTGGTTGCGAAGCCCATGACTCTTGCCTGAGTCATCTCTTCCGGCTGATCGATCTCGCCGGTAAGTTTACCGTTACACATAACGCAGATTCTGTCTGCCATACCAAGAAGTTCTGACATTTCTGATGAGATCATAATGATTGCTTTTCCCTGTTTTGCCAGATCACTCATGATCTCATAAATCTCATGTTTTGCACCGACGTCGATACCACGGGTCGGCTCATCCATGATCAGTACGTCAGGATCATTTGCAAGCCATCTTGCTACGATAACCTTCTGCTGGTTACCACCGGAAAGGTTTGCGATGTGTTCCTTCATACTTGGTGTCTTAATGCTTAACTTCTTAATGCTGTCATCCACAACCTGATTGATTTTCTTGTGGTCTAACACAAATCCTGCTTTGAGGAATTTATTGTATACAGAGACACCTACATTATCTTTGATGGAAAGACATCCGAAAATACCATTTCCACGACGATCCTCTGTAATAAGTCCGATACCTGCATTCATTGCATCAATAGGATGTTTGATCCTGGTTTTCTTGCCGTGCATATAAATCTCGCCGGATGCGATACCGCGGATACCGAAAATACCTTCCATCAACTCGGTTCTCTGTGCACCTACCAGTCCACCAAATCCAAGGATCTCACCTTTTCTCAATTCAAAGCTTACATGCTGGAATGATTTTTCATGGATAGAACATAAGTCTTTTACTTCCATGATGACCTCACCCGGTTTGTTCTCCTTCGGTGGATATACATTGGTAAGTTCACGGCCTACCATCTTTGCAATGATCTGGTCTGTTGAAAGTTCTGCTGCCGGCCAGGTTCCTACATAGGTACCATCTCGCATGATCGTGATATCATCCGCGATACGCTTGATTTCATCCATCTTGTGGGAAATGTAAACCATTGCAACGCCCTTGTCCCTCAGATCATTCATGATACGGAACAGTGCTTCTACTTCGTTATCAGAAAGAGAAGATGTCGGCTCGTCGAAGATCACGACTTTTGCCTGCTGTGAAACTGCCTTTGCAATTTCTACGGACTGCATCTGTCCAATGGAAAGAGATCCCAGCTGTGCTTTTGGATCAAAATCCATTTTTACCTCTTTTAACCATCTCTCTGTCTCTGCATACATAGTTTTGTGGTCGATCATCTTAAATGGTCCGAATCCCTTGGTCGGGAAACGTCCTAAATAAAGGTTCTCTGCCACGCTTCTTGCAGGTACCGGCTGTAATTCCTGATGTACCATCGCAATACCATACTTCATTGCCTCATCCGGATTGTTGATCTCAATCTTCTTGCCATCCAGAATGACTTCCCCCGCATCCATTCTGTAAATACCGAAAAGGCATTTCATCAGAGTGGATTTTCCTGCACCGTTTTCGCCCATCAGTGCATGAACTGTTCCTGGTCTTAATGAAAGCTGTACATTATCCAACGCTTTTACACCAGGGAAAGATTTGCAAACACCCTTAAGCTCCAGTTTATATTCAGCCATTTTGCTCCTCCTTTATAAATTCAGGTCTATTACCTGTTTTATTTTATGTTGATACAGATCAAAAATCTGTGTAATGTCAATATTCAGAATTCCTTACCCATTATTACTTCCGCTGTTTCAAATACATGACATTTTCATAATTCTTTTCGTTATCAAATCAATTAAGATCGTCTTGTGTCAGTCTTTTTTCAAGACAAGTGCGGGTGCCATTCAAACACCCGCACCGCTTTTTTCATTTTACTTTTTCAATGTAGCAATGATTGATTATTTAACCATGTCAAGGATTTCCTGGGCATTGTCTTTTGTAACTTTCACGTAGTCACAACCAATGTAGTGCTCGTTTCCAGCACCTGATAAGTAGTTGATAGCTGCGTCTGCTGCACTGTGGGACTGTGAGAAGTGATCGTTAAATACAGTACCTGTCATTGTTCCTGCAAGAACATCTTCAAGAGCTTCTGATAAAGCATCAACACCTACTAAGTAGATATCTTCACCTACAGTACGTCCTGCGGATTCGATTGCCTGTAAAGCACCAAGTGCCATTGCATCGTTGTTACAGAATACAACTTCGATATCATTACCATTCTGGCTTAAGGAGTTAGCTACTAACTGCTGTGCTGTAGCCTGATCCCACATACCAACCTGATCGTCTAAGCAGTTTACTTCTAATCCGGCATCTTCAAGAGCTTTGATGGAGTACTCTGTACGATACTGGGCATCAACGTTCTCCGGGTCACCTTCGATCATGATGTAGTCGATCTTGCCGTTTCCGTTCATATCAACTGTGTCAAGACCAAGATCAGCGATCATTTCGCCCTGGTATGTACCGGACTGACGAGCGTCACATCCAACGTATGTTACATCCCAGTTGTTATCTGCCCATCTCTGCTCCTCAGAAGCATCTGGCTCACGGTTGATGTATACAAGAGGGATACCAGCTTCAACAACCATGTCTGTGATTGTCTCTGCGGATGAAGAGTTAACCGGGTTGATGATCAAAACGTCAACACCCTGTGTGATGAAGTTCTGGATCTGGTTTGTCTGTGTAGCCTGGTCGTTAGCACCATCTACGATTGTGATATTGTCTTTTGAGAATCCCTGTTCTACTAAGTAGTTCTCAAGTTCTCCACGGAATAATGTCATGAAGTTATCAGCGAACTGATAAATACATACACCAACTTTTTTATCAGCTAAGTCTCCGTTTGCTGCATCTGCTGTTGCGTCTGCTGCATCGGATGCCTCTGTGGATGCTGCTGCATCATTTGTTGTTGTGGTTGTTGTTGAATTGTCTGATGTTGTTGTATCAGAGCTGCTTCCGCATCCCATTGCCATGGATGCTACCATTGTCATTGCAAGAATTACACTAACTACTTTCTTTTTCATATAAGAAAACCTCCCTTAATGTATTTGGTAACTTCTTGTTACATGATGCATTATAGCAACCGTCCCTATAAAAAAACATATAAAATACTTCTTTTTTTCTTGAAAATTCTTCTGTGTTCATTGTGCAACTTGTTCAATATGAAAAGTATATCCATGTTATATTTTAGTCATTTTTCTTCGTTTTCTGTTGCTTTTACGAAATTCCTTCGTTTTCCTTTGGGCTTTTGCACAAAATGGGCGCCTGCCGGAATCCCCGGCAGACGCCCGTTTTATGCGTTGTTTCATGTTCTTTTTTGCTTTTTTTCTGCAAAGCAGCCGTTTTGGCAAAGGTATTATAATGTGATGCCACAGCCTTTCAACAATTCTCTTGCAGTGTCCAGAGAATCCACGCCATGAAGGTTTTTGATCGGTGCAAATTCTCTTTCACGCACAACTTCATATGGAATGCAGTCATCCATCATATGTACCATATCCAGCACTAAAGTTTCAAACTTGTATCCGTTTGGCTGATCCGGTTTCACCATATTTCCCTCCAGATCAATATGAGGGATTTTCTTCTCCACTACATGGATCGGCATACGTGCGTCTGCGATCTGCTCTAATTTTTTTTCAGAGAAAAGATAGTTTAAGATCACGCCAAAGCCGTAAAGCAGATCTCCATTCTCTTTTCTTGCAGTTGCCATCTCCTGCGTCATCTCATAATACTCTGCGATGGATGGTTTTCCATCCTCAGTACAAAGCACGCCAACTTTTTCATCCGGTGCTGCCTTGCGCACTACCTTCGCTCCACTCTCACAGCCAGAAACGATTGTTGCGCCGATAAATAGCGGATCTGCGATCCTCTGTAAGCAGTTGTCCACCGCAAACACATTGATCCATTCAAGTCCTCTTGCGTGGATGTCATCCAGCAGTCCTGCAGTTACCATGGAACTAAACCATCCGCCATTTCCGTTTGGAGACATTGCCACCTCTGTGTCAGATTCCATATAGACACGCCCCTCGTAGTCACATGCCGGAACCATCTCCTGAACGAAAAACTGTACATAGTCTTTTGGATAGCCAAAATAATGATGCTCCTCAAAAAAAGTAACGGTATCTTTATGATTAATATTGCTTGTCATAATGTACATTGGAACGTAAGCACCGGCTTCATCCGTCACATCCATCAGATTACGGAAAAGCTGCTCGAATAAATAAAGTTCCCGGTTCACACCGATATTTAATGTTCCCTTCGGTCTGTCCAACCCCAGTCTTGTTCCCTGTCCGCCAGCTAAAAGCACTGCTCCTACTTTTCCTGCCCGGATTGCATCCAGTCCTGCTGCTTTAAACTCGTCTCTGCGTGCCTCGATCTCCGGCACTTCCACTGCTTCTAACGGTGCGAACACACCGCGCTCATTCACAGTCTCTTTTCTCTGGATATGTTCTAAAATCGACCAGTCGATCTGTTCTAAACGCTCTTTGAGCGCTGCATTCTGTTCCGGCGTATTGCGCTCCATGCTCGCTCTGATGTACACCTGTTTCTCATCTTCCCAAATTTTCATGAAATCCTTCTCCTGTTTTCTCCTGTTTTATCTCTCCTTTTAGTGTTCGATAAAACCTATTATTTTTGAACAAATTTCCGTCAAATTCATTCATCTTATATGCCGTCTATTTTAGCATAATTTCCCTATGTCCGCAAACTTTCGGACTTTTTCGCAATTCTGGTTTTCTAATTCAACCCGCGGAAACCTTTTCCGATAATCTCACTGCTGTTGGTGATCGCAATGAAAGCGGACGGCTGGTTTTCGTGGATGAAGTTACGGAGTTCCACAGCCTGGCTTCGCTTCATAACAGAGAGAATAACTGCTTTGTCGTTATGCTGATAAGCACCCTCGGCATGATATACCGTTGCACTGCGGTTTAACTTCTGGGTGATAAACTCACAGATCGGTTCCGGATCATTGCAGATAATGGTGAAGTATTTGCACATGTTAATACTCTCGATCACATTGTCGACCACCAGTGATTTTGCCAGAAGTCCGCAGAGGGAAAACAGACCTGTCTGCGCATCGAAGACAAGGCAGGATGCAAGTACAATAAACAGGTCTACCAGAAACAGCGCACCTCCGATATTCAGTTTCGTGTATTTCTTTAAGATCATGGCGATAATATCCGTACCACCACCGGAAGCTCCGACATTAAATAAGATGGCTGAACTCGCCGCCGGAAGCACGATCGCATAGATCAGTTCCAGCACCGGCTGTGAGGTGAGTGGCGCAGACATTGGGAACCATTTCTCCGCTGCACTTAACCCAACTGACATCAGCACACTGACATAGACAGTCTTGATTCCAAAACTTTTTCCAAGAAAAATAAATCCCAGCACAAGCAGTGCCATATTGATAATAAATGTGATATTTCCAGGGGTTGTCGGCATAATGGCGCTCAAAACGACCGCAATACCAGTCACTCCACCGAAAGAAAAGTTATTCGGGAACTTGAATACATACACGCCGACAACCAGAATAAGCGTTGCCACGGTAAGTACAAAATATTCTTCTATTGTGCGTTTTACACGTCCTGCATTTTTAAACATTGTTTTTTCCTCTGTTTGATTCATTTGTTATTTTCTGCAAATCTTTTTTCCTATTATGTGAATTGCACACATATTCTACTATACAATCAAAGAAAAAGATATATTTCCATTTTATAATTCTTTTCGTATTTCTTTTTAATTATATAACAATTAATATTATTTATCTATATTCACCGACTTATTCACATTATCCACATAGTTATCCACATATTATCTGATACTTTCCCAGTTTCATCCACATATTCTAATTATATGATCCAGTCTGCGAGAATCATATATAAATTTAAAATACCATTTCACGATTCAAGTGTTTCCAATCACAGAGACAAGATATGCTCTGCGAATCTCGCTCCGATTAGCGGTCGTCGCCATAACAAAAAAGAACCGACACACGAAAACATTCTTTCAAACGCTCTTCGCATACGGTTCTTTCTTATTATTATGTTCCGATCAATTGCAATTAAGCAAGTGCTGCTGTGATGATTGCCATAGAATATACTTCAGAAGCGTTACATCCACGGGACAGATCGTTGATTGGTGCATTTAAGCCAAGTAAGATTGGTCCGTAAGCTTCGAAGTTACCAAGACGCTGTGCAATCTTGTAACCAATGTTACCAGCATTGATGTCAGGGAATACAAATGTGTTTGCATGTCCTGCAACCTGAGAATCTTTGCATTTTGTACGTGCAACACGTGGAGAAACTGCTGCATCGAACTGGATTTCTCCTTCGATTGGAAGCTCTGGATATTTTTCTTTTGCTTTTGCTGCTGCGTTGCGCATCTTATCAACATCCTCGCCCTTACCGGAACCAAGTGTTGAGTAGCTTAAGAATGCAACCTTTGGATCAATACCGAAAATCTTAGCACACTCTGCTGTCTCACCGGCGATCTCTACTAACTCGTCCTCTGTTGGATGAATGTTGATTGCACAGTCAGCCATTGCAAGTACTTCGTTCTCGCCCGTAGCTGCCGGACGTACCATGATGAAGCAGGAAGATACGATCGTGTTACCCGGTTTTGTTTTGATCAACTGTAATGCTGGACGTACTGTATCTGCTGTAGAGTATGTTGCTCCACCAAGAAGGGAATCAGCAACTCCCATTTTTACTAACATGGTACCAAAGTAGTTTGCCTGGGAAAGAATTCCTCTTGCCTGCTCTGGTGTAACACCTTTGCTCTTACGAAGTTCACAGAACATCTCAACCATCTCGTCAAATCTGTCATACTTCATTGGATCGATGATCTCTGCTCCACGGATATTGAAACCGCTCTCCTCTGCTACTTTTGCAATCTCATCCGGGTTACCAACTAAAATTGGATGTAAGAAATTGCTTGCCAGAAGTCTGGAAGCTGCCTCTAAGATACGAGGATCATTTCCTTCTGTAAAAACAATTTTTTTCGGGTTCTTTTTCAAGATGTCAATTAACTGACCAAATCCAAACATTTTATTTTCCTCACTTTTCTTTTTCTCTAAAACCGTGTCTATGTACCGGATAAACACAATTTTCGGCACTTTTGCCGTGACATGCTTACATTATATAGCAGTTTTTTGGAAATTCAATGTTTGTATTCAAATAAATGCAGTTTTATTTTTCATCCTGAGAAATTGTCTCATGTTCTTCTGTTTCTTTTAATGCTTCCTGAAATTCCGGCGACTGTGCGATTTTGATCGCCTTAAAAATATTCGGCACATGATGTTCCCCGTCCGGTTTTGTTGCAAGCATAAAACGGCGGAAAAGGAAAAGCATACAGATACTGATCACGGAAACCAGATCTTCTCCGGCTGTCGTTGTCTGAACGATCATATGACGCGCGATCACGAAAATCATGGCTTCAATAATATTGGCAGTATTTGGTTTACATAACATTTTTAGGAATTCCACACCAATGACAACGCCGAGCACTGCATCCAGAAATTCTAAAAACGCAACCGTCTCCTCTCTGTGACGCCACAGTTCTCCAATCTGTGGAAAAATTCCGATCGCCGCTATCACAATTCCAATGACCACAACTGCCGCCATGACCATATCCATCACATCGCATGCATCAACAATTCTTTTTCTCACTTTATCCCACATTCGCTTTTCTCCTTTTTTGTAGTTTCAGAACGTTTTTGCCAACAGAAAAACATTCTGCCTTATGCATTTTTCTTATAACAAAAGAGTCGTAGTATCACTGCTGCGGCTCTTTACGGTTTCTGTTCTTAAATTTAAAATCCGAGCATCGCCCTTCGAGTCCAGTCCACGGACGTTACCTCCACAGTTAACTCGGTCCAGGCACCCTCACGGCACACAGGAGCTTTTACTTAGGGCTGCTCCATTCCTGACCTGACCCGGTTCGTAAATTCCTGTTGCGTAAGACCCAAACGTCAACGCCACTTATGAAGGGCTGCTCCGCAAAGAGATAACCCTCAGTTTGATATCACCCCAGCTATAGCGGATTGCTGGTTCAGGGTACCGCTGCCACCCCGGCTGCTCGGAGATTTAAGTATAGCTTATAATAACCTTCATTGTCAAGAGTTCACAGGGAATCTGTCACCGTTTCCTGTTTTTTCCTCTTTTTCTTTTCTCTTAACTCCCGGAAAAAATCAGACAACATCATCGAGCACTCTTCCTCCAAAACGCCTTTTTCAATCTCCACCTGATGGTTAAATGCAGCCATCTGTAAAAGATTCAGCACCGAACCTGCGCATCCTGCCTTCGGATTCATCGTGGCAATGACCACTTTTTTCATGCGGCTCTGCACGATCGCTCCGGCGCACATCTGGCATGGCTCCAATGTCACATACATCGTACAATCCTCTAAACGCCAGTCACCGGTCTTTTTGCTCGCTTTTTTGATCGCGGTCAATTCCGCGTGTGCCAACGTATTTCCTTCGGTGTTTCTTCTGTTATATCCTCTCGCAATAATCGTGCCATCCTGCACGATCACGCACCCGATCGGCACCTCATCCAGGGCATATGCTTTTTTCGCCTCGCGGATGGCTGCCTTCATATATTTTTCGTCCTGCGTCATTTTCATTTTTCTGTTTTCCTGTTCTGGTACTCTGTATACAATGATACACTATTTATCGCATCACTACCATAGAAATATTTTTGCTTTTTTTGTGGTGTCGTATATAATGTTATATAAGAATTTTTCCATTCGAGGTTTTTATGCAGAATCACACACAACTGCCCACCGGGCTTTCTTTTTCCTACGAAACAGAGCGATTAATTTTACGGCTTCCCTCCACGGATTATCTGCGGGAAATCCATGATTTTTTATATCGTAACCGCTCCTGCTTTGAAAAATATGAACCAACCGCCCCTGAGAATTATTACACACTCGATTTCCAGCAGACGCTCGCCAGATGCGAGTTAAAACTTGCGCTCAAGCTTTCCAGTGTGCGCTTTTATGTTTTTTTGAAAGAAGATCCATCTACCATCATCGGCACGGTCTGTCTGCACAATATTATAAAAATGCCTTATTTCACGAGTGAGGTCGGCTATAAATTCGATGCGTCCTATCAGCATCATGGATATGCCCGAGAAGCTCTGTCTATGGCACTGTCTGTCGGCTTTTATGGTCTCGGACTCCACAAAATCTTTGCCCGCTGCATGCCTGAAAATACGCCTTCCAAAAACCTGCTGCATGCCACAGGTTTTTTCGAGGAAGGAGTTGAGCGCGACAGTATTCTCATTCAGGGAAAATGGGAAGATCACATCCGCTACGCTATCTTAAATCCCGATGAAATCCATTCATAAACGGACAGTTCCCTCTCAATTATTGTCCTGTATTATTCATCTAACGTGTGATACCAATAGCCAAACTGGTTGATGTGATCGGTCGTCATAAACTCCGGGAAACCAAAGATTGCTGCCATCACGCGCTCCTGCTGCTGATAAATCCCCGGGACACCGATAAACCATTTGTCCTCTTCGAGCTTTCCCAACACCAGATAGCGGTAATTGAAAAATCCGTGCAGCAAAAAGCTGTTATTTCCAAGATACCAGTATTTTCGCGGCAGTTCACGCAGGTCTTTCAGTTCAATGCGCACACACTCCACATTTTTATCCTCCGGCAATGTAAAATAGGGATACGTGTTTTTGAACCGCTCCCACGTGTCCACCCAGACAAACTTCGGAAAAATATTGCGCATTGGCATTTCCGTTGCATGAAGCTCCTCTGCAGCATTTTCTTCGTTATCGGCTGCAAGATTTTCCGTTTTTTTCGCGGTCACTTTTTCCTGGGGATTCTCTGTTTTCTTATCTTCTTTTTGATTTTCCGTCTCGCCCGCGTCAAATCTTGGCGGTTCCCACAACCTGATATTTTCTGTTTTTACTGCAAATGGCTTTCCTTCCGTCCAGCGTGTCATGGCAATCGCGCCTTCCTCTCCTGCAAAAACCATTCCATCCATCTCGGCAAACGAGTATTCTGATCCTCCAATCTGATCTGCTTTTATAATTGTTCCATAATCTCCGCTTCCTTTTATCATCCTCATCTCTCCCATCGGGAACGCAAGCATCTGCCCTCCCTCTACTTTAAAAAGGTATACCTGATCCATTCCCATCCGAATTGGTGTTCCACGCAGATGCACTTCAATCCTGCATTCATTTCCCCTGATCTCCACTTTTGCAAATCCCGCGTTGATTCCTTTTGTTCCATTTTCGTATGCATATATATATGTAATAAAACGTTTGATTCCTGCCATCGGATGCTCCCGGCATTTATTTTGTTGCTACTATATATATTCATTTACAGGTTATGATATGTGTGGTTTTTCAAAAACTTACATTGTGAAGCGTGGCTGAGAGATCACAGAAATGTTTAAATTTATCTTCTTTATTCTTGACAGAAGTATGTTTCTCTGCTATTATAATATCAGTAACAATTACTATTATTAAAAAGAAAGGGTGATTATCATGCTAAAATATAGTAGACAACGTGAAGCAATCAAGACCTTCCTTGCCGGCAGATATGACCACCCTACTGCTGAAACTGTTTACCTCGGCATCAAAGAAGAGTTTCCGAATATCAGTCTCGGCACTGTATACCGTAATCTGTCATTACTTTCTGACATCGGTGAGATTCAGAAATTATCGACCGGTATCGGACCTGACCGTTTTGACGGGAATTCGGCTCCACATTATCATTTTATCTGCAAACATTGTGGCAGTGTTTTAGATCTTTCCGTAGATGGTCTGGATCATATCAATGTCCTTGCAAATCAGGGATTTGACGGTGAAATTGAAGGTCATATTACATATTTTTACGGAAAGTGCGCAGACTGTAAAAAGAACAGTTAACGGTACAGTTCCAGTTGTTCTGCGAACTGTACAGCTTTCTATAAAAAATATAAGAAAAAGTATTGACAAAATATATTTTTTAAATTAAAATCAGTAATAGTTACTATTATCAAAAACTAAATAAAATTTAAATAAGAAAAGGAGAACAAAATTATGACAAAATGGGTTTGTACAGTATGTGGATATGTTTATGAAGGAGATGCTGCACCAGCAGAGTGTCCAGTCTGTCATGTAGGCGCTGATAAGTTCAAAAAAGTAGAAGGAGATCTTACACTTGCTGCTGAACATGAATATGGCGTTTATGCAAAAACAGTAAAAAACAATCCAGAAATCAGCGATGAAGACAAAAAATACATCTTCGATCAGTTAAAAGCAAACTTCGAAGGAGAATGCTCTGAAGTTGGTATGTACCTTTGCATGGCTCGTATTGCTCACCGCGAGGGATATCCGGAAGTTGGTCTTTACTGGGAGAAAGCTGCTTACGAAGAGGCAGAACATGCAGCAAAATTTGCTGAGATGTTAGGTGAGGACTTAGAGCCAAACATGAAAGCTACTACAAAAGATAATCTGAAATGGAGAGTTGACTGTGAGTTCGGTGCTACTGCAGGTAAATTTGACCTTGCAAAATGCGCTAAGAAAAACAACCTTGATGCAATCCATGATACCGTTCATGAGATGGCCAGAGATGAAGCAAGACATGGCAAAGCCCTTCAGGGATTACTTGAGAGATACTTTGGATAAGCTACAAGCCGAGTAAGGATAAAAAGGAAAGATGACAGAATGGGGAATTTATTCACCAGACTGTCATCTTTTCTTTTTATTCTTATTGGGCGACAGCCCAACAGCGAGAAGAAGCGCAGCGGATTCCGAATGGGCATGGCTTGTTATTCAGACTCATCGCCAACAAACACCTCCACCGTCCTCGCCCACTGTTCCTCAGCAGGAATCGCAGCCGTTCCATCACCTTTCTGCGTTCCATAACTTCCAAACTGTGCATGGTTTCCGCCCTCAATGCAGACTTCCTTATAATCTTGTGGCATAAGTTCCCGGCCTGCCACAATTTTATCCATATTCAGCACGCCATCTTCGCTTCCGTAAACTGTGACAACGGACATATCAGAAGTCGATAAATCTTTTGTCGGATACGCTGCCAATAAGAGTAGTCCACGGATTCCATCTGTATGGTCTTCCACATAGTCTGCCGCAAAATTAGCTGCCATCGCGCCTCCCAAAGAGTGTCCGCCAAGATACCACGCTTCATAATTGTATTCCTGCATGATCTCCTCCGCACGGTTCATCCCGAAAAACGCCATATGAAATGGCATGTCGACCAGAAAACAGTCAATTCCACTTTCTGCAAGCTGATACATAAGCGGTGCATATGCCTCGGTCGCAACCTTTGCTCCCGGATAAAAAATCAGGGCTTTCTCCTCTCCCGCTCCGTCAAAAAACCAGCCTTTATCAAATTTTTCGACCGAAACTTCCGATGAACCGTTCATATATTTTTCCACATCGACGCTATGATAATAGTTGCCAAGATATATTGCTGAACCGCCAGACAATACTATTAAAACAACTAAAATAATGAAAAATGATTTTTTTATCTTTTTTGATCTGTGCTGCATTGAAATTCCCTTAACTCATTATTATTTACCTCTTAAGGCATGCTGATATTATCTAAAATTCCCGTCAAATGTGCAATAGTTACACCGTAATTTGTCATCGGAACCTGCTGTTTTTTTGCTCTGTCAATCCGCGACAACACATATTTCCGGTTAAACATGCATGCCCCGCACTGAATGATCAGGTCATATCTACTCAGATCTTGTGGAAAATCTGTTCCGCTTACAATATCCACAGTCAGCGTTTCCCCTGCGCACTTTTTCAACATGCGGGGAATTTTTACACGTCCGATATCCTCTTTTAACGGAGCGTGCGTGCAGCACTCAGCGATCAGGACTTTCGAATCCGGTGTCAGGCTGTCAATCGCCTTTGCCCCCTGGACATAATAAGGCAAATCTCCCTTATAAGCAGCAAACAGCACGGAAAAAGAGGTGAGCATACTTTCTTTTGGCTTGTTCTCATAAACATATCCAAACACCTGTGAATCGGTGATGATCAGTTTCGGTGCTCTGGCAAGCAGCGGAAGTACTGTCAAAAATTTGTCCGTGGTCACACTCATGACCAGACATTTTTTATCCAGCAGTTCACGTATCGTCTGTACCTGTGGCAAAATCAGACGCCCCTTTGGTGCCTGGATATCCTGCGGCATCACAAGCAAGACGAGATCATCCTCTTCCACCAGATTTCCGGTAATGTATTCCGCGCCAAAATTTCCCGGCATAAGACGGATCAGTATTGTTTTGAACTCCTCGATCCCGGTGTGTTTTTTTGCACTGATGATGACTGCATCTTCTTTTGCTTCCTCGTAAATCATCTCCGCCAGACGGGCTGCATTTTCTTCATCCTGATCTGCTTTGTTTATGACAAATAAGACTGGTGTATGTTTTTCCCGAAAAAAACGGTACCATTTCAATTCGTCCTGTATCTGTCCCTGTTCGTCTGCGCATGTAACCGCTTCTTCCGCTGAAAGAACGATCACTGCAATGTCTGTTTTTTCTGCTGCAAGTTTTGTTTTTTCCACACGCCTTGTGCCAAGCTCGCTCGTGTCATCGAAACCTGCCGTGTCAATCAGCACGCAGGCTCCGAGCGGATGAATCTCCATCGGTTTGTATACAGGATCGGTAGTTGTTCCTGCCACATCTGCAACAATAGAGACTTCCTGATTGGTCAGCGCATTGATCAGAGAGGATTTTCCACTGTTTGTCTTACCGTAAATGCCGATGTACAGCCGGTTTGCAGATGGTGTTTCATTTAATGTTGCCATTTCTGGTGTCCTTTCTATGTTTGTGCTATTTTTAGAAACGGAAATCACGTTTTCCTTCGGAAATATCATGAATGTGTTCGTAAGCTGTCTGTTTTACTTTTGGATTTGTGATTTTCTCCAGCTCACGGTCGATCAGTTCCATACCCAGTTTTTTTGTTTCCTCGCTTGCGTAGTCCTCTAAATATTCTTTCAGCGTCATGAGGGCGTTTGGATGACAGCAGTTTAAGATCTGCATATTTTTGCATAATGCCATAAAACGGTCCCCCGTTCTTCCCTCACGGTAACATGCGGTACAGAAACTTGGAATATAGTCCATTTTAATGAGCCAGTTTACAACCTCATCTAACGTCCGCTGGTCACTGACATCAAACTGCTCCGAGCTCTCCTCCTCCGGCTCTCCTTCGGCATAGCCTCCGACACTTGTTCTCGATGCACCTGAAATCTGTGAAACGCCGAGTGGCAGTACTTTTTCACGAACCTGCTGGCTCTCTCTGGTGGAAATGATCATTCCGGTGTAAGGCACGGAGATGCGGACGAGGGCACAGATTTTTGCAAAAATATCATCTGAAATTCCATTGTCAAACGCGCTCGGATCGATATCATCTGCGTGTTTGATACGCGGAACACTGATGGTGTGAGGTCCTACGCCATGCACTGCCTCCAGATGCTCTGCATGCATCAAAAGTCCTGCAAATTCATAGCGGTACATCTCAAGTCCGAACAGCACGCCAAGTCCAACGTCATCGATGCCGCCCTCCATCGCGCGGTCCATTGCTTCGGTATGATATGCATAGTCATGTTTTGGCCCGGTCGGATGAAGTGTTTCGTAACTCTTTTTATGATAAGTCTCCTGAAATAAAATGTATGTTCCGATTCCGGCCTCCTTTAATTTACGGTAATTTTCGACAGTAGTTGCCGCGATATTAACGTTGACGCGGCGAATCGCTCCATTTTTATGTTTGATACTGTAAATCGTGTTGATGCACTCTAAAATGTATTCAATCGGATTGTTGACCGGATCTTCGCCTGCTTCAATGGCAAGACGTTTGTGTCCCATGTCCTGCAGCGCAGTCACTTCTTTTACGATCTCTTCCTGTGTTAGTTTCTTTCTTGCGATGTGCTTATTTTTCAAATGATATGGGCAGTAGACGCAGCCATTTACACAGTAATTGGACAAATAAAGCGGTGCAAACAGCACAATGCGGTTTCCATAAAAATCTTTTTTGATCTGCTCCGCCAATTTGTAAACTTCCTCTATTTTTTCCGGGATCTGACAGGCTAAAAGCACGGATGCCTCCCGGTGGTTCAGCCCTTTTCTCGCTCTCGCTTTCTCAATGATCTGATCGATCAGTTCCACATTATCTTTGTTGGCATCTGCATATGCCAATGTGTCTAAAATTTCCTTATCTGAGATAAATTCTTCCGCTTTTAAAGACTTCACGTTGTACATTTATTCTTCTCTTTTGCTCTTTTCGATGATAATCTTTTTTTCAGTATTTTATTCTATATAGTCTCCGCGGCTTACCGCCACCTCATAGCCGATGCTTTTCATACGGTTTTCCATACAGTAACGACATTCAGCGGCTTCATTGCCAGTACAGATTTTGTTGTCGTAAAGCTTGTATTTTTCCCTGACATTGACCGGCGAAAGGTTCGGCATGACCACATTCGCCCCGGACAAAATGCCGAGTTCCCGCCCTTTTGGATGAATCGTTCCGAGCGCAGTTGTCGCCGGGAGTAGCACATGCGGATGGATGAGACGGATAATTGCCAGCAATTTTAACGTCTGTTCCATCGTTCCCGACGCTTTGTCCGCAAACGGAGTGTCTTTCTGCGAAATGAACGGTCCGATTCCAACCATGTGCGGCTGCAGTTCCCTGATAAACTGTAGATCCTCATACAATGTTTCCACTGTCTGTCCCGGAGAACCCACCATAAATCCGCAGCCGACCTGATAGCCAATTTCTTTTAAATCCCACAGGCATTGTTTGCGATGCGCAAGAGACATCTCCTCTGGATGGAGTTTTTTGTAATGTGCCTCGTCCGCAGTCTCGTGGCGGAGCAGATAACGATCCGCCCCCGCGTCAAAATAGCGTTTGTAACTTTCTTTTGATTTTTCTCCAATGGAAAGTGTGACGGCACAGTCCGGATATTTTTCTTTGATGGCTCTCACCACATCACAGATTTTGTCATCCGTAAAGTATCCATCTTCGCCTCCCTGCAGCACAAATGTGCGAAACCCAAGTTCATATCCACTGGCACAGCAGTCTAACATCTGCTCCTTTGTCAACCGATATCGGTCCGCTTGTGAATTGCTTCTTCGAATCCCACAATAATAACAGTCGTTTTTGCAAAAATTGGTAAATTCGATCAGTCCACGGATAAGTACCTGATTTCCGTAGGTTTTCTGGCATACTTTTACCGCTTCTCCACATATAAAGCGGACGCCTTCATCATCATTTATCTCCAATAAAAGTTTTAACTGCTCCAATGAAATATTCCGGCTTTGTTTTACTTTATTAATTGTTGATTTAATTTCTTCATTCATATTGGTTTTTATCGGCTTTTCCTCTATTTTTGTGTGTTTATTTTTTTCCTGTGATATTTGAGTAAACGGTTTTGGCTCCGATTCCATCCAACCGTCCGATTTTTCCCGAAAGTGCATTGATCACATCCTGTGGGGCATCAATTGCCACACTGATAATGTTTACCTCACGCTCTCTGTATGGGATTCCCATTCGACCGATGATGTACTTTCCATATTCATGTAAAAGATGGTTCAGCGCCTCGATCGACTCCGGGTTCTCCACAATGATCCCGATTAATGCAATTCTAGTTTCCATGGTGCTCCTTTCTTCACTAAAGTATTTTTTGTAAAGAAAAAAAATAGCCGCATCCTCCGAAGAAGATACAGCTAAAAATTTCATACGCAAAATAGAAACTGTGCCCATATGACATTGACGCAGTCTCTCCCTTATGGCATGCCGTATCTTTCACCTCAATGAAATTTTGGTGTTAGTGACAATTCTTTTTTGCAGGCGAAACAGCAAGAACGTATCTCGGCTGTAACGTGTGCAGTTATGCGATAATATTAGCATGTGACCTTTGAAATCACAATGTAAATTCGTTATGTTCTTTTAAATATGCAAGAAAACCCTCGCAGCCGCTTACAACATCCCGATAGGTTGCCTCAAAATCCCCGGTATACCACGGATCAGCGACATCTCCTGCCTCCGACAGCCTGTGCGTGTGTTCATATCCCGCAAAGGACAGCATTTTGTAGATTTTACCCTGACTGTCCTCGCCTCCGGCGATTTTTATCATGTTACGGATGTTCGCAGTATCCATGCCGATCAGATAATCATAGTATAAATAATCGTTTCTCGTCATCTGACGCGCCCTGTGCGGGATGAGTGGAATGTTCTCTTCCATGAGTTTCCTTACCGTTCCGTAATGTGGTGTGTTTCCGATTTCTTCGCGGCTTGTCGCCGCGGAATCAATTTCAAAATAATCTGCCAGGTTCGCTTCCGCCGCCAGATGGGCAAAGACACTCTGCGCCATGGTGCTACGGCAGATGTTGCCGTGGCAGATGAATAGTACTTTTATCATTATTTTGTTTCTCCTTGATTTGTTCCATTAACTAACCATTATAACAGAAAAAGTATTCATGACGTTCCACTTCAAGGTTACCATCATCGTTTAGTTCTAAGCGACATTTCGGATCATTTTCTTTTAAGAAAATACCATAAACTGGAACATCGATTTTCTCGCATATCTTTATCAAATTTTCTCTATTTTCGTCAAAACATTGACTTCCGATAATAACTGCTATTGGCTTACATTCTATATAAGATAACGGAGACTCTGTTTCAATTTTAGGTACCCTAGGAATTAGTCTCCATTCTTTTTCATATGCCCAATCTTTAGACTTTTCCGTAATAACCTGTCTGATTTTTGCGCTTGCTATGGAAGAATCAACTTGTGGTACATCTCCCATGGTATCAAACATATTGTTCCTTATATATGCTAATACATCATTGGTCATATCTAATTGTTGCTCAACATAATTTACCCGAGTTAAAACTGTCTTATTAATTATTTCTCTTTCGGCATTTCCATACCTTTTTGCCTCTTCGATGCTTTCTTTTCGATATACCAGACAAAAGCCCGCGTGATAATCTGCATAATGAGACCACATAAGCATTGAATTATATTCTTCTGCAAAGCAAATCACTTTTGTGTTTTTCTTTATATTTTCACGAACGGTATCTATTGCCGAATAAATCTGCTTTATTCTTTCTTTCAATATGCATTTTTTTGACTCATCTTGATGCCACATAAAGTCTATCATTTTAAAATCAAAATCCTTCCTTCTTTCCAAATATTCATCCATTCCATGCAATATGTTACCAATTATCTCTTTTACAACCATCTCTGAGTTAACATATATCAAATTATCATATGGATCATTAAAATAACTTGGTCTAGAAAAATATATTCTATTTTTCTCCAATGCATTAAGCGTTTCTTCTTTATATGCACGATAACGGAATAGACAATCTTGCCCTTTTATTAATTCTGAAAATTTTTTCATGTTTTATTTTCCTATATTTATCAGCTACTTTTCATAATATTCATTTAAAAATTGCATACCATTTCCTTCATTATCTTGAATATATTGTAATAGTTCCTTATCAAGCCTATCATTCATATATTCAACAATTATTGAGCACACCCAATATTGACTTTCCTCCTGCGGTTCCATGCCCATTTCTAAAGCATCAAGATAATCTGAAGAATGAAATTTAATGCTATCTATAACTGACAACAAACTCAAAAATTCTTCTTTTAATCTGGTCCACATGCTTTCGCAACGGGCATTATCGTAGCATCTACCGCCAGCACTGTTCATACTTTGACGAATGCCATATTTATGTATTGCCTTACGGTATAATTCACTTGTGTACTGTGTGCCCCTGTCACTGTGGAGGATTGCTCTTCGAAGCATAGGATATGTTTTATATGCATTATCTAAGGTTTGTTCACAAAGGGTTGCTTTCATATTTGTATCCATGGGAACGTCAAGCACTGCCAGATCATAACAATCAAATATGGCTGAAACATACAACTTTCCATCGGATACCTTGATTTCTGTCATATCTGTAATGCATTTTTCGAGAGGTTTCTCAGCTGTGAAGTCACGTTTCAATAAATCATCTGATTTCCGGGCTTCTTTATCTGCTTTTGTGATACCATTAGGCCTACGTTTTGGCTTGTGATTAAGTCCTATTTCTTTCATGACACAGTAAACAGTCCTCTATATTCCTTCTGACTGCTTGAGTTGCAATGCCTGATACATACGGATTCTCCCATAAGTATCATTGCATTCATCCTCGTTACAGATATCCATCATTGCATCAGCTAAAGATTGATATTTCCAAGAAGTATCTTTCGTTTTTAGATATTTATTGAATGCCTGTCTGGAAACATGAAGCACTCCGCAATAAAAAGAAATTTTTCCTTTCATTCTGCCGTCATCCGTTTTTAGAGAAATGAACATCAGTCTCTGTTTTTTGCTGACTTCCGACGGCTGGCTGCGAAAAAAGCACTCGCCTCTTCAAGAAATTCATTTTCTTCTTTCAAACGGCGAATTTCCTTATCCTGCTCCTTAACACGCTTTCTAAGTTCAATAAGTTCGTCATTAAGGGATAACGCATTATTAGGAGTATGTGAGGCCACAGCGGCACTAAGGCGCCCCTCTTTAAATGCCTTTATCCAGCAGTAAATAGTGCCATTTGGTATACCTAACTCTTTAGCTGCCTTATCTCCACCTATTTCCTGTGCAAGTTTAACTGCCTGTGCTTTGTATTCGTTGTCATAGGTTCTTTGATTGCGTGCCATATTGATTTTCTCCTCTTCTCGTATTGATGATGATTATATCAAAATCCTTGAGAATTGGCTGTCAATTTTTATTGTACAACATCATATCGTCTTAAATTTCCTGGCAGGGATCGTAGAGTAAACAACGGTAACTAATAAACCTGCTGAGCTTTGCTCAGTTTGAAGCGAAATGGCGCTCCGTTCCTCTGGAACGGATGCGCAGTTCTTGCGGAATATGCATGGATAACTAGCCATTACTTGTCCTCGAGTTCCTCAGGCTCTATGTTTACAAGCGAAAAAGATAAACACCCTGATGCATCGATAAACATTTCAATTTTTTGTTTTCGAAGCAAAAGTATATTTGTAGTCAGTATATGAAGAATGCCTTTATCAATGTTTCTTGCCTCATCCTCAAATAAAGCAAATACCTCCGACACGGCTTGAATGAATACAGCCTTTTGTTTATCTGGGAAGTTATCAACTTTCCCTAATAAATCATCCCACATCAAATACATTCTCTGTTTGGAATCACTATCTTTCTTTGATGCTTCCAATGACATATAATCAATCACATCTTTAGTAATAGACATTAAACAACCTTCATCCAGTAAAGATTGCAAGTATCCAATTAATCTCGTATCATCTATTTGCTGTCTAATTAACCAATCTGAAACTGAAATAACACTTAAATTAATTAGATCATTTTGTGACAAAGATGCTAATATTGCCTCAATTATTACCAAAGAATACTCTTCATTATGTTGAACAAATGCTATAGCATCATAATCACAAATCCCGAATAATTCCTTGCTATCAAATCCCCCAAAGAACTCCCCGGACAGATCCTGATCACTCGTAACGGTAGGTATAGCTTCACAATACTTTTTAAAACCTCCGGCTTCTTTTAGCCAATAATCTTTACCGGTCTCATCCACTTGGTTAATAAAAAGTTTTCCGTCAATAACCCCTAAAGAAGCTACAGTGTCTCTATTGTATTCTTTAATGATCTCTGCAACATCTGCATCAGCTTGTACCAACACGGATTCCATAATTGTTCCGCCAGCTTCACTTATTCTGTCCGCCGGATATCCCGCCTTATACAAAGCTACTAACGCAGAAAAGGAAATTACATATTTCTCTGCTGGTTTCGACACATGAACTATCTGCCTAACAAAATAGTCATGAGAGGAAAGAATCATATCTACAAACTGAAAATATGTAAAACGTGTAAATCCTTTATACATATACAGGGGTAACGGAACATCTTGAATGTTATTATACTGTTCAAGCCAATCAACTGACTGTCTTTCATCGGGGGTGCTTTGAACAATCATTTCCGCAAAGGCAGAAGAATCCATTTTCCCATTTTTTACCGGAATAGATAGTTCCTTAGCAAAGCCATTCTGGATCATTTTCGCCGTACATGTTCTGAATAAGTAACAATCTAACGGCATTATTTCCGTGATTACATACAAAGCATTATCTATAGTAATTTGATCACCAGTATGCTTTCTTAAAAAGCCAAATCTAGCAGCATCATCAATATGCACATGATAATCATTATTCCAAACATATGGAGAAGTGGGAAGAATACAATCCTTATATACACATAGCCAGCATTGGCTACCATTGGCCATATTACAACATGCTGCAGTATTAGCCTCGATTCCTGTTATTGTTATTACTTCATTACTCTGTATGAATGTTGAAATCGATATATATTGTCCAAAAGCAGGGTTATAGTTTTCTCCTGACATTAAAATTGCACGTATATTTTCACTCTTTGCCCTTGATATGTCGCCATCATTCAAATAGCAAGCAGCCACAAGCATATGGAGTCGTGACGTATCCACTTTTATTGCTGCATCTAATACCTCTTTGCTGACTTTTCGCTTGTTCATCAGTGATAATGTTAGTAATGAATCTATAACGAATTCATCGGTGCCATTATCTTCAAACGCTAACCTGTACCACTTCAAAGCTTCTACATCATTCTTTTTACCTTGAAGAATAATCGCTTTGTATTTTTTTATTCTAAAACTTTTTTCACCTGCTTTTTCGTGTTTTGTCACATACAATTCAGCAATATCGTATTCATGGAAATTAAGTAAACGTTCAATTATAAGATAATCTGAATGGTTAAACAAGCTTGTCATTTTACCATCACGACATGCTTCAACAAATGCATTCTGATTTTCCTCTAAATCCGACAAATTCAACAGTTCATTCCAATATTCATATACATTACTTAATTCATCGGTATGTTTTTTTAATTGAAATTCACGTTCATCATTGAGTCCCAAAACCTTTAACGCACCTTGATACATGAAAAATAGCTGCCAATCTTTTTCAAAGATTTCCTCATGACCCCTACAAAAGTCTATTATTTTCTTCTCGTTTTTACTCGATACAAAATAATTGTTTAACAACCAATAGGTTTCATTTCGTACCGAATAACCATAGACTTCATTTAAACCTACTTCCCTTTTCTCAATTCTTATGGCATAGACATAATCAGAAAGGGGGCGTTCCTGCATCAACTCCTTTGGAACATACTTTTCTGCTTCGTCAATTTTACCCATTACCAAATAAGCTTTTACCAACACAGAATAGTAAAAGCTTCGGAATTTTTTGCATAATCCATCATAGATTTCCTTATGCTGCAGTATTTGATTTATTACAGTAGTTAATTCCTGCGAATTATCATCCGCGTTATTGCTTATTAAACCCTCTACTCTCTTATCCGCTATTAAGATATCTGTGAACCAGGCGCACTTTCCCTTTCCCACTTCTTCCATGGCAAAATGAATATTTCTTATCCGCCTCTCATATAAAGATAAAATGACAATCAACTTTATTAGATTTTCTTCCTCATAGACCAACTTTTTATTGAGCGTAAAATTATGAATTTCAAGACCACCATCAAAAGTAATCTCTTCTAAAAAAATTCTTTCGTTATTGCCACTTATTAAACTATCTACAATATCCCGCAGTGATCCTGCAGTTGTGGCTTCTACCAGCCCATCTATAACTTCATCTCTAAATAGAAGTATAGGAAGCACTGTTCTAACTGCGTTATCCCTAATTCGCACATCAGAAATATCAACTATGCTTTTGACCGCGTCTGCACATCTCTCTGAACGTAGGATTTGAGACAAACAATCATAGAAAAGTGACAAGTCATCGGATTTATCTTTTACCGCAAGTGCAAGAACATCAAATTCCTGAATCCATCCTTCACACAGCTCCTTCGATAACAAATCAGCTATCAATGCTGCTTTTGTATTGTTAAGTTTTCCTTCTTCTTTTATCGCATCAAGGATTTCTCTATGATCTTTGCGATTTTCTTTATGGTTAGCATTTACTGCTTCCTTTAGTTCCGCAAGTTGATCTAGGCACATAGACACCATATGCCGCTGTTCAACAGAGAGACGATTGCGATAATAAGTACCTACCCTATCCATTATTAATTGATACAAGTCTTTTATCACACGCTCTTCGCTGTTTACAAACGGAACACCTTCTGCGACTGCTATTTCTCTCGCTTTTTTAAGCTCATCTCGAAGGAATTCTTTATTACTCTTTTCAAGTTTAGTTGCAATCGACCGTTCAATCACTCTTTTCAAAAAATCTGTATTACGAATAAAGTAATCAAATGCACTCGAATCAATATATATGCTCTCATTTTTCTCGCAAAACTTACTAACATCTTTTTTTAGCATCTTGAGAAAATGTTTCAAGCGATACCTGGCTATCCCCTTCTTTATAACAGAACTGGTAATATCATATATTAAGCTTTCCAACATGGCCGACAACAATTCTGCCATAACCTCTTCACATCCTTGCTCTATCCCCAATGCCATAAATACTGTATCCTCTGGAGAATTGTATAATATAATCTGTAATGTCACAAACAAACCATTCGGACATCTACTATCTGTTTCTTCACGTTTGACAAAAAGCAAAATCTTATTTGCTCCTGCATCATGAGTCACCTGCAAAACGTTAACCAACTCTTCGATTGGATTAATCGTTCCTCCTATACTAATCAAGAATAGCTAACTACGTAAGAAATTCACATCAGGAGTGTTTTCTTCATCTATACATTTAAGTATTAATTTATACAGTAATTCATTTGATTTTTCATATAAATCATATGTTCCATTTTTATATTCATGAGTTGCCTTACACCGAGCACTCTTATACAAAGTCTTTATGTCTTCTATCATATCATCGTTACCATAAATAAATCTAGATGACATTATTGCTATTGTGTTTTTGATATTACGGTCTACCATAAACAACGCTTCAATTCCACTCCAAATCACACTAATTCTTATTGCCGGCATAAAGTTTAACCTATAACTCCACATTGCATTTGTCGCTAAATAAAATTTTTCATTAACCTCTGCCAGTTTACATGCTTTTTCAATTCTGGTTTCCAAAAAAGAACATTTTTCATAAGACACCTCAATACATTCATTGGGTATCTTGTACACATTCTCCATAATTATATGAATATCTGTATTTGCACTAAACATTTCAACCGGTCTATCAGCTTGAAAATACCATGCCAAATCACAATTAAGTATTGCACTGATCAGCACACAAATCTGCTGTGCATTCCAAGTTTTCATAGCCAGCTCTTTACCAATAGCACCTTCAATTTTTATTTGGGCTGTTGTCATTCTTAGAGTAGCTATAAGTATCCCTAATTCCATTTCAGAAGCATGATTGCTTTTCATAATGCTGTCAATCATATCATCAGGAGTAGGCGTAGATGTAGCTGGCATTAATGTTATACCATCACCTAACCTTACTTCTCTTATGGGTCTTATACCACACAAATAGAAATAAGATTTATCTTGATTTTCCTTTATGTAAATAGGCATAAATTCTCTTCCTTAAATTCGTTTTCTTAATTGTAACCAACATCTATAATATTTTAATTCAACTAAGTTTAATCGCTTTACAAATTTGTATTTGTAATAACCATTCTACCATACCGTTACGAATAAATCGCCTCATACAAAATAATTTCTTCTGCCCTATTGTAAATGTTATTGCACCGCTTCACCCATTCCATTTGACAAGTACGCTTCAATTCCTCGGTCACGCCCTCGGCAACTTTCAGCTGTTCCATGATAGTGTCTAACCGTTCCTGCGCCTGTTCGTTCAGGTCTGCAAGATATGTCCACAATTCTCCGGTCAGTATCAATGTATTCAATCTGGATGGGTGGACTTCTCTTAAATATTTCCAGTGCATCCGTCCGTACTTTCCAATAGGGCGGTGTTCTTCCGGCAGTTTCAAGTCCGGGATATAGTAATCTCCAATAAGAGTATAATGCAGTCCATTCTTTTCATCATAAATATGTTTCTTTAATTCACTCATTTTTTATTCTCCTCATTCTGGTCTGTTGTTTCTGCAAGCCTGGCTCTCCAGAAATATTGGTAAATCATTGGTAAAATTGAGAATGGAACACAAGAACTAATATTTATAGAAGTATTTAAGACGATTTGAGACTTTTTATTCCGAACAGTAAATCCTGCCGTGGCAAACCATGAGCACTTTTATTTTATCTTGCATAACTTCGTTTTTCCTTGTATATCCTTATTTTTCCTAGGTTTTATCGCACTTTCACAACATCTAACCTAATGTACCTATCCTAGCATAAAATCGCATATTTTACCATATCTCGGTAAGTAAAATGAGTACAAATCTAGGTACAAACCCGATTCGTACTCATCAGTACTTTTTCCCTATGCCCTTTATTTCCTTACTTGGCACACTTTTTCATTTCTTTTTCTATCCTTTCAAGCCTCTCCATTTCTCTCTGCGCATCCTCCAACTTAAGGTGTGTATACACATTTGAGGTAACACTTATATCTGTATGTCCCATTAAATATTTCAATGTTTCTACAGATATTCCTCGCTTTGCCGCATTCGTACAAAATGTATGACGGCACACATGTGGTGTTATCTTTGGAAGTTGCACTCGATAAATTCTATTGTACTTCTCAACCACATGCTGAAAGCGTTTTTCCCATTGATAGGGCATCATTGGTTTTCCACGCTTATCCAAGAACAGAAAACCTGTATAACCATCTATCATTTCCTCGACTTTAGGTTTCTTTCTATTCTGTACTACCCTCTTGAATGCTGCATAAACTTCATCCGACATTGGCAATACTCGTGTCCCAGCTTCAGTTTTTGTTTTTTCTATGTACTTTCCCCTATTGCCAACATACTGTAATTGATGATTCACGTTGATTGTTCTTTTCTCCAAGTCTATATCCTTTAACGTAAGTCCGCAAAACTCGCCTATTCTCAAGCCTGTTCTAAATAATATAAACATCCCATCGTAGCACTCACTGAAATGTTCATCCTGTTGAACAAACCTTAAAAACTCCTTTTCTTGTTTTGATGTTACTGCATCTCTTTTTACTGAATCATCAATTAGAAAATTATGCAGTTCAAAATCAAAAGGATTTTTTCTGATTAGGTCTGCCTCATAAGCCATCTGAAAAGCTGGTCTTATTACCCCACGTATTGTATGGATACTGCTATAGCTCTTTCCATCCTCCGACTGTAATTTTATTAACCAAGCCTTTGCATCTATCGTGTTGATATGATTAATCTTCTGACTTCCAAAGATGTCTCGTTTTAATACATTAACCACTGTTTTATATCCAGCGGCTGTGGTTGGTCTGACATTGCGCTTTTGCTCCAAATATTTCTCTACCAGTTCTAATACTGTCATATCTCCACCGGACAAAGAAATACCATTTGCCAAGTCACGCTCCAGCAATTTTTCCTTTTCTCTAAGCGATAAGTCTGGCTTTTTTATACCGGAAGCGATGATACTGTTTTTGACGAATTCATGGATACCTGTGAGGAAGTCCAGAAAGCAGACAGCATAACACAAAAGCAGCTGCTGAAATATAGCAAACTTTTTCAAATTAATTTCACGAAAATGGATCCTTATGAATTTAAGACTTTTATGGATATTGTGGAACGGTATTCGACAGCATTCAAATCTGCCAAAGGAAACGGACGTGGCAAAAAGAAGAGAAAATAGCGGCTTGCCGCAATGTGTGGATAGCAGACCTCGTCTGCGCAAGGCATAGCCTTGACCGGGATTTATCCCGCAACTCCCGAAATAAACTAAGGGCGCACATCACCTGCCGTATGGGTAGGTATAGAAGTGCGCCCTTAGTTTCTAAGGAATATAGCATATGTCCCTACTGTATATACCATTTTTCAGTAATTTTTGCATTCTCACTATCTGTAGACGGATTTGCTTGTTCAAACTTTGTTAATGTAGGAATATTTATCGCCGTGCCAAATACTAATGCGTTTCCAGTCTGAAGATATGTTAATCTTTCAATCATATTGTTATTAATATACGGCACCATGCTTGATATATATTTCAAATCGTCCGGATTTTGCACTCTATGAATTATAAAATTACTGCATTGTGACACTACTGTTTTTGACAGTTCACTAGGTCGTTGAGATGATATTCCTAAAAGGAATCCATATTTTCTGCCTTCTTTTGCAATTCTCTCAAAAATGTTGTACCCAACAGCTCCGTAATAAGAATCCTCTTTTACAAATCTATGAGCCTCTTCAATTATAAAATTAATTGGCATATCAGCTTTATGTTCTCTCCGTTTCACATAATCTAATAACAATTTAGCCAATACTTTTGCCACTACCTCTGCAGATGAATCATCCAAGCTGCTAATATCCACATCTATTATCTGCCAGTTTCCTACAAAATGATCAACATATTCATCTAATGAACTATAATTTGTCTTAGAAAGAATCTTTCCCTGTATACCATCTTTAACTGCTTGTAATCTAGTTGTTAATGTTGCTGTATATTCCTGAATTCTTTGTGAACTTACACTTCCTTCATAAAGAGTTGCAAATTCCACAGCTTGTGAAAACTCTGCTAAATCGTAAATTACTTCTTTATCTGTTGATACTCTTCCTATTAATTCCTGATCAACAAACTCAGTTAAGAAATTAATTGCATCCTCTTCATTATTCATATTTCCATATGTAATTGCTATAGCCTGCTTTAATGTTAATTGTTTATCTTCGCTTATTACTACATTAATATTAATCTCCTCAGTTGCAAAATGTGTCATTATTGCTACCAATTTATCATATTTAGAAGGTGATGAATCAGAACTATTTATTATACCTAACAACGTTGAAGCAAGAATATGATTTTTAATAGCATTGTCTGTATTGTCTTCATCATAAAAAATTCTCGCTATATCAATAGCTCTTTTTATCACTGGTAATTGAGTTTTTTCAGATGCATGCAACAAAATCGCCCAGTCATCTGCTGATAAAGCCCATACAGGTATTTCAAGTTTTCCATCATTTATATCGGAATCAACAACAAAAACAGTTTCTTTTATCTGGTTATTTATTCCATTAATATTTTCAAATGCCTTGTGGTACTCACCATTTGAATCAATAATAATAAATTTTGCTCCTTTCGCCGAATAATCTGTCTTTAAAAAAATATTCTGTAATATCCTTGCAATCGTATTCGATTTACCAGCTCCTGTATTACCAAAAACTGCAAAATGAAAGCCAAAAAATTTATCAATATTTATCTTAACTGTATAATCACTAAAAATTACTGATTCTCCTATTGGCAAAAGAAGTGCCCTAGTTTTCCCCTCTTCAACTTCCTCTTCTTCATTTCCAACTTCAAGCATTATCATTAAATCTTTTTCAGAAATAATATTTACTTCTGAAAATATCAATGGCATTTTTGAAACACCAAAGAAAAACTTATTGTCTATAATTTCTCCTATTAAATTCAAAAAAATTTGTCTATTACTATTCGCCTTGTTCAAATTATGTCCATTAACGATTGATGATTTTTCTGCAACTGATTCTATCTCAGCAATAATGGTTCGCCCTATCTCATATATTGAGACATAAGAGCCTACCTCACCAACAAAGCGAATTCCATCCACTGTATTTACATAACTTCCTAAAGAATCATATACTTCTGCAACGATTCCATTAGTTCCAATAGAAACTATCTTTCCAATTGTTCTACTACTCATTTTTTCTCCTCAAACGCTTTAATTATTTTGGTAACAGTAGGCATGTCTATCATTTCTTTTGTGTTAATAGATTGTTCCGGCATAACCTTATCCACAAAATTTTTAAAGTAATGAATCTTATCATCTGAGTTAATGACAATTATTCTTTTATCATCTAAATCAATTAATTTCTCTATTGCATCACTTTGACCAAAAACTATTAACTTGAATGTTGGAATTGCCAATGCATTCAATATTAATCGATTTATATGATCATCTGCAAAACTATACCCTAAAGTTATCAGTACACTATTTTGCTTGAGTAACGAACTTTCAAAGTTTCTAAACAAATCAGAATATGGAACCATTAAAGTTGTCCTATCTTTAAGAGGTGTAGGATATATCATTACAGTTTCATCATTTTCAATATCCGCATAATCTTTTTCAAAAATATCTCCCTGATCTTTATACCAAGAAATTGACCCATGAATTTTATATAAATTAAAAAAATTTGGAACTCTCTCCCATACTTCTTTTGAAAGATTCATATCCTCTACATAGGCATACTTATAACTTGCTGGGTTAAATTTTCTTTTATATGTTCCTGTAAATCCATTATTATATGGAAATCCCAAAAAATCGAGTGCCTGTTCATTATATAAGTCATAGTTAGTAGTAAATATATTTATCGGAGCCTTCCTACTTTCTGAAATCATTTTTTTATAGAAGTCCTTATATATTGAAAGAACTTCTTTACCATGAAGTCCCGCAATAATCTTTTCACGAATGAATGTTTGCACCAAAGTGATTTTTTTATCTATTTCCTTATCAATCTCAACTATGCCATTTGCAACTTGAATTGCACCTAAAGCCTCCAACATCTTCTCTAAATTACAATCAAATTTATTCTTCAATTCAAGTCCAGCAGCACTAAAACCATCATGGTCTGTAAAGAAATCATCATATAATTTTTTCATTCCCGGAATTCCCTGTTCTACGCCATCAACAATATTACTTGAACACCCCGCTCCTATCAAAAAATTAATATTATCTAATTGTAAATAAGAAGATATTTCCTGTTGGATAGCTACCTCATCAACTTCATTTTTTATGGAACCTTTATAAATTCTAATCATTTTTGTTCTCTCTTTCTTCTTGCAAATCAACTTTTCCTTGCCATTTCATTTACGCGTTTATAATACTCAATAAGCCTGTTATCCTGTCTATCAATAGAAGTTAACCACTCATTTATATTTGAAGAATTAATCGCATTTTCCCTAAGGATTTGTGCAATATCGGTAGCTGTCACTATAAGAATAGGATGTCCATCTTCTACAACTTCTTGATATGCCTGTTTATCCACGTAGCTAGTTGTTATCATTATTCCAAACTGTCTATATCTAATTCTCGATATCAACCGAGACATTTCTTTAACACCCACTCCATTATTAGGCGAATAACACTTAGCTTCCAGTGCACAATCAATCTTAAGCGACGCATTCACTTTCCCACCTGCACTTATGGAATAAAATCCAAGTGCATCACGCCCTCCATCTCTCCATGGTCTTGTAAGTGAAAAATCTACAAAATGCGAATCCATTTTGCTTACAATATTTGTGGCACAAGCTTCGAATCCCTGATTAAAGCTATTATAGTGATTACGAATAGCATCCAGACATAAGAGTCCTTCCGTATCACTTCCCGCTGGAAGTTGTTCAAATCTATTGGGAATTTTATGCATTCTAGGTGCTGCTAATGGTGTAATTCCATTTCTTCCTTGCTTTACAAATCTCACCCATGCCTCAGGAGCATACTTCAAATTATTTTCATGATCATAAATTAATGATTCAATCCATTTTCTATAAATAGGTTTTTCTCCTGTATCCAATACAGTAAAATATGCTTCGTAATTTTGGAATCTATTTTCCTTAACAGTTCGCCAAAATGCTACCAGATCCCTATCTGGAGAAATCTTGGGATTACCTGGCGCAGCAAGTCCTAAAAACTGAATATCTCTTCCTTTTCCGGCTTTCTTAAAAATTAAAAACGGGGGCATATCTTCAAGATTCTTCCCTTCATTCAAAAGAGAAAATGCCATTTCTAATATTTTATTGCCCTTTTTTTTCGTATCTGTTAATTCTTGACCAGGTTCTCTATTATCTCCATAATATCGAAATATCCCTGTCTCTTCATCCAAATAATCAGGCCATTCTAGTTCCTCCATTGAAGTATACAAAACAATATACGCATACTTTCCTGAGCCATCTTCACGAAGTTTCTTTCTAAATCCTCCAGCATTTTCACATCCCGGAATCAGTTTATGAAATGGCTCTGATGACATATTAGGAGCCTTTCCACCTTTATATATACAATCAATAAAAAAATCTGATTTGTCTAAATCTTCAAATTGTATCTCCATAATAATCACCTTTTATCATCATATAAGCAATTCCCACAAATTTATATACCATTCGTTCACTTTTTTCTTCTAAAATAGTATAGTTTTCCCTACTTCAATCCCTTTGCATATGCATAAATTCTTTTCAAGAAGTTCTCATCAACAGAAGTCTTTCCTTCTTTCAATCCCGAAAATCCGATATATGAACTGAACCCCAGCATATAAACAGCAATTGCCATTGCAAGATTCTCTGATTTTTCTCCTGAAATTTCCGCTATTTTCTTTAGTTCCTCTGCAACTGTATCATGTGGAACTTTAACCTCTCCACCCTTTACAACTACAGATTCGATAACTTCTGGAAGTACCATACACATCTGATAAAATGCATCTTCTTCTCCTGTTACAAGTGCATAGAATTGATCTATGCTTACTCTTCTGATACGTTTATGAGAAATCTTCTTACCATCAACCGTTGGATTCCAAGTAATATTTTGTGATTTTTGCGCAATCGCCTCTACCAGAAAGCATGCGCAATCATCATCATTCAATAATTGGTTCTGCATTTTCATATATGTCTTTCCGGTAGATGCAGAATTCATCGTATTATGTTTATTCTTCATCTCAACATAAATCTTATGTACTACATCACCCTCTGGCAATTGAATTCCATCTGCGTTTTCATAGATAACATCCCATCCGCCTTCTTTACCATTTTCAGGCACATGACAATTTTTCATGTACTGAAATATTGTCTGATGGAAATATCCGATATCGTTATTATTTGATTTGTCCCTTTGTCGGAATATCTCGTTTCCCACCATTTCTTCCCAAGTTGACTGATATACTGTTTTATCAAATATCAACTTAATCGGATCAATAATATTCTTGTTAAACCGCTTAATATCAAAAGATTCCAGTTTTTCCCCATACTTGTCAATTGTCGCTTCCACATGTTTAACAAAGTTTTCCTGACTTATAAATTTCAGTTTCCAATCCATTACATTGCCTCCTTTACTTTCTGATTTTCCGCAAGCATATTTAGCGAATTTGCGATTTCTTTTGCAATATCATATGCTAAATTAACCGGGACAGCATTTCCTACCTGTTTATATTGAGCCGAAACATTTCCGCAAAATTCCCAATCATCTGGAAATGTCTGACATCTTGCATTTTCTCTAACCGTGAAAGGTCTTGCTTCCAATGGATGACATCTTTCTGTTTGCTTTTGGGATGGAGATGTTAATACAGTTAAAGACGGCTCATCCAGGCTCATTCTTCTCAGAATTCCGGTTCTTCCGCCTTCCATATCCCAACAACTCTTCATATATTCCTTGGCAATTGCTGGATCTATATCTCTCCAATATCCACCAGCTGGAACTAATTCAAAAATCTTTCTCTTTTTTTCTCCATACGGAACCCCTGGACCATCCGGACAATCCAAAAGGACATCTCTAAGAACCGGTTTATAACTATGTGCTTTCGGAAATCTGTATTCAGTCTTTCCTACCAAATCATTGCGAATTCCTATAGTAATAAGTCGTTCCCTTTTCTGCGGTACGCCATAATTCCATGCATTTAATACTTGTTTGTCAATGGTATAACCAGCTCTTGTAAAAATATCAAGCATTGTTGAATAAGTCTTTCCATGATCATGTGTAAGCAATCCTCGAACATTCTCAAACAGGAACATTTTAGGCTGCAATTTTTCAAGGAACAATGCATAGTGATAAAATAATGTTCCTCTTGCATCTTCAAGCCCAAGCCTTTTTCCAGCATATGAAAATGCCTGACAAGGTGCACCACCTGAAAGGAGATCTAGCTCACCCTTTTTAATAGAGAAATACTTTTCCAAATCCAGACACGATATATTTGCAATATCGTCATTTATAACATTCCAGTTTGGTCTATTTTTCTTTAATGTATCCGCTGCGTCCTTATCAAATTCTATTAAACCTAATGTATTAAATCCCGCCTTTTCGACTCCTAATGCCAATCCGCCGGCTCCAGCAAAAAGCTCTATATTTGTATACATTCAATTACCTCTTTACTTTTTTCTAATAATATCATAGTATATGTCCCATAAAACTGACTCTTCTATACTAACATACCTCTTTTTCTTCTTCATCAACTAATTCGATTACATCTTCTACCTGACATTCCAATACTTTGCAGATTTTACATATAATTTCTGTCGAAACATTCTCATTTTTTCCCATCTTTGCTATTGCATTTGTTGTTATACCGGCTTTTTCTCTAAGCTGAGTTTTGCTCATATTTAAATCTATAAGTCTTTTCCATAATTTATTATAGCTTACAGTCATAGTTGATCCTTCCTATCCTAATAATAAACTCGTTACAGCTCCATAGTTCTCCTATAACTCTGTAACCCATTTACTTAAATAAGGATACTCGATTATATTGATTTCTTCAATATTATTTTGATGTATTCAAGCGTTAAAATAAGGAAAAATCCCTCCGCCTATACATTCAGCTAAGGGATTTTTCCTTATCGGATAGTCCTATAATTATTAGGAGTAAAACAGGGTAATTCAGGTTCGTTTCTAAAAGCCTTAATTTTATGCGTTTTTCATACTCCGTGACTTACAGCATTTATTATATTTGATTAACCATTTTCTTCATCTGTAGTAGTTTCCGTTGTCTTCTCTAAATTTCTTTTTGATTGGTTTACACGAATCAATTCCTGCATGACTGTAATTATTCGCTTCGATGTCAAAACATTTACAACCAATTCTTCAAGTTCATTTCGGGTATCACAAGTATAAATATATTCTCCACTTGTTCCAGATATACTTTTTGCAATACTTTCTTCGAGAACAACTGTTACTGGATAATTTGAAACATTATACTTTACAAAAAACATTCTATAACGATAACTTTCATATTCTGGAGTATACAGATAACATTCAAACTTGTGAATTTCTGTTCCCATTTTTCCCAAATCGTTCTGTATATCAACATCTCTGTCTGATGTGGTTTCCAAGGCCAATGCTAACGATGATATCCCTCTAGTCTTGTATGACATTACATGACCACTATAAGATTGAATCTTACCACAAATCAAGCCATTTGTTTCTGCTGGCAATTCTTCTAGCAATTCATTGATAACAACTTCTGGTGCGGTTAAGTCAATGTCCGTAAAATCTAGTTTTCCGCTCAAATTAAGTTTTTTGCTCATAATCAATCCTCCTTTATTTCAAAAACTATAGGTAAATGATCACTAATTTTCTTGTCTGGATGACCATTACTATCTAATAAAAACCGTGTCTTAGTTTCTTTTATTATTCTAAGACTATTTTCTACAAAACGTGCCCTTAATGCAGGTCTAATAATTACTTGATCATATATATTCCAATATGTATTTATCGGATCATTTCCAGCGTAATAATATGTTCCATATGGCTCTTGTGCATCTCCAAGTAAATTCCACATGGGATTATAAAACATATAAAATTCTTTTCCTGCAATTATTCTCGATTTTCTTTTTGCCTCTTCATATATTGGAATTCCATGAAAATATCTTGCATTAATAAGACTAGCATCATATGGATTTATGTTAAAATCGCCAACTACAATCGTATTTTCTGACTGTAGTTCCCTCTCTACATTTTGAACGTCTTTTATAATCTGATCCATATGAATTTCTCTAATCTCTTCGTGGTCAGAATATATTTTACTATTCAAATGAATGCAACAAAGTATGTCTTTATCATTGATAATACGTATTACTGCATGATCAGAATCCATCCTATATTGAATATTTTCTATTCTTCCGAACATTTTTATTCGTTCAGAGCAACTTCCATACTGCAACATATCTATATCTCGTGCAGCTAATTTATTTATAAGTTCATCTGCATTGGCTGCATATTCCGCTAACAATACCATGGAAATGTTATTTTCGATAATAAGTTCACTAAGAACATCATTTATATCATCATTTTTATGAGTATTCCAAAATAAATATTTCAATTATACATTCCACCTCCATTCAACGGATATTTTCACCTTATAAGTATAGTTTATTTCAACTGCTACTACAGTTTCTGAAAACACTCCGGTGCACTCTACAAACTTTCGATAATATCTCCTACAAGCACTCATCCGGATTAATTTTTTTCTTTGTTCTTGCTAAAACATCTGATTTCTGTATAAACACCGCATTCACTTTAGCAACAATTTATGCATATATTATCTACACATCATTGCTTTCAGTATATTCCAAAAAGAAAGTCCTTTCAACTGCAAAACGAATAAATTAAAAGCTGCAATCTTGATAGCCAAGCTGTCAATAATTATGTTTTTTATATCATATATCCTATTATATTATCTCTATGAAATTATTTTCATAACCTCCATCATCGGGTAGTCCTATAATTATTAGGGGCAAAACAGGGTCAAATTCACCCTGTCAGTTTCTTAAAGTATTGATTTCCCAAGCATTTCAGGCGAATACACGTATGTTGCCGTGGCAGATGAATAGGATTTTTATCATAATTTTGTTTTCTCCTTGATCAGCTGGTTTTTCTGAGTATGTTGTGCGATGCTCTGCAATTAGGAATTACTATAAGTACATTCCTATAACTACCATGCTATTTTATAAATCTATAGATTCCTATCCCACTTCCCGCCTATACTCCTCAATTACCTCAAGAAACCGCTCTCCATACTTCGCAAATTTATTTTCACCCACCCCTGAAACATCCAGCATTTCAGGCTTGGAAGCCGGCATTTTTGCTGCCATATCGATCAGGGTCTTGTCACTGAAAATAATATACGGCGGCATGCTCTCCTCGCGTGCAATTTCAAGGCGGAGTTTCTTAAGTCGTTCAAACAGTTTATAGCCGGAAGATGTAAGTGTTTCCACACTCTTTGCTTTCTTTTTCGTTTTGGCTGTCTTTTCCGGCTGTTTGTCTTCATCTGTAATCTTAACGAAAACAGATGCCTCTGGATTTTTCAGACCACTGATATCGCCAAGTTTGAGAACCTGATAATCCCCCACGCGAAGATATCCCTCTAATACCAGCTGTTCGATCAAACGTCTTAACAGATTCTTGTTCGTTCCTGCCAGAACGCCGTATGATTTGTAACGAACAGCTCCTATTTCCTCCAGCCTTGCCGTCTTAGCTCCGGCAACAGTGTCAATGATGATCTGCCTTCCATATCTTCCCTTCGCTTCGTATACGCAGTTGATCACTTTTTTGGCTGCTTCTGTCATATCCAAAGTTTCAAATTCACGCAGGCAATTGCCGCAGTCCTGACATGGTTTTTCCGGATTTTCCCCGAAATACTTTAAAATATAATTGCGCAGACATTCTGTTGTATAGCAGTATCGCTCCATCACCTGCAGCCGCCGGGCATCCCTTTCCCTGACCGTCTCCCTGTCCGCCGGATCGAGATCCTGCATTTCCTTATGATCCAATAAAAACCGGTTAATCACAATATCCTGCGGTGAAAATAAAAGAATGCACTTAGCGTCAAGCCCGTCACGACCGGCTCTTCCTGCCTCCTGATAATAATTTTCCATACTCTGCGGCATATTATAATGAATGACAAAACGAACATTTGATTTATCGATTCCCATGCCAAACGCATTTGTTGCAACGACAATACTTGTGTAGTCGAATACGAAATCATCCTGCATTTTTTTCCGCTCCACAGCACTCATTCCTGCATGATATTTTCCCACAGAAATCCCCTTGCTCTTAAGCAGTTCATATATATTGTCAACGTTTTTCCTTGTCGCGCAATAGATAATTCCACTGTCACCGCTATGCCCGGAAATATATTTCAAAATGTACTGTTCTTTATTCTTTGGCTTTTCCACCTGAAAAAACAAATTTTCCCTGTCAAATCCATTTACCAATGTAAAAGGATTCTGCAGTCCTAACGTGCAAACAATGTCTTCGCGGACGGTTTCTGTTGCTGTAGCTGTAAATGCACTGATGATCGGACGTTTCTCCAACGTTTTGACAAATTCAACAATTTTCATATAGCTTGGGCGGAAATCCTGCCCCCACTGTGAGATACAGTGTGCTTCGTCCACTGTCACCATTGAAATAGGTACGCTTTTTGCAAGAGCGAGAAAACCCTCTGTGACGAGCCGCTCCGGCGCTATATAAATAATTTTGTATGTGCCCTGTCTTGCTTTCCTGATTGTCTCATTATAATCCTTTTCAGAAAGGGAGCTATTGATAAATGCTGCCTGCACTCCTGCCTCATTTAATGCTTTGACCTGATCCTGCATAAGTGAAATAAGCGGCGAAACCACCAATGTGATTCCCGGCAAAAGCACTGCCGGGATCTGATAGCACACAGATTTTCCTGCGCCTGTCGGCATGACTGCAAAAGCATCTCTCCCCGCCAAAATGCTGTCAATGACAGATTTCTGTCCCGCTCTGAACGAATCATATCCAAACAAAATTTTTAATGCCTGTTCGGGGGTATGGTATTTGTCATTGGTGCGTGCAGCTTTGGTTTCGGTGTCCGAAGTATTTTTTGATAATATTTTCATGTGTAATCCTAACTAAAATTGTGTTTGTTTCTAAATCTTTTTTCTGCATTGATTGGTTCATTTTTTTAACAACAACCTACAATATATTGCCTTTATTGTATTCTTTTATCCAAATAGTTTCAAGGAATTCATGAAAACGCAAAATATCGCTGGTTGTGCCTCTTCGATAATCGCATTTCATTGAGCAACCTATCATTTACATCTTGCCTTGTCAATTATAGTATTAAAATTCTCGCAAAAGTCAGCATAATCAGTATAACCTCGCAAGATCATTTTGTTATCCATTTCAGCTAGTGCTTTCTTAAATTCTTCCTCATATCTTTTACGAATTTTGCAGCTTATAACACAATATCTACTGTTATTTTTGCGATATTCTTTTCCGAATTTAACTGGCACTTTGTGTTTTATAAATAATTGATCTGCCAGATATTCATCACAATCCAAAAATATATAAGAATATGTAAAAGGTGACATTGTTTTTAATTTCAAATAATTATTCAAGATTCAACCTCCTTTTTTTACTATAGTAAACAGGTAAAATCCTTTCGTCGAGCAACTGCTGGTTGGCTATGCTGCAAATAAATTACCCCATAAACAACTTGAAGAGGACACGCGGTCCTCCTCAACTAAAAGCTCCATTGGGCTTACATTATATAAGATTGCTAAGGCTACTAAGTTATCGGCCTGTGGATAGCACTTTCCGGCTTCCCATTTATACACGGCCTGAGTTGATTCAAAACCCATATACTCCATGACCTGCTTCACAGAGATATTTCTCTGCCTGCGAATTTCTCTCATTCGCTCTCCACTTGCCACGATGTCGAAACGTGGTCGTTCCATATCGCGCCTCCTTTTTGAAAAACACTACTATATTCTGCAAAAATACCACATGAAAGTATCATAACACAAAATTGATCGTGTGTGTTATAAACTTATGGTTAAATAATAATGTATATCCACATTCCTTCTTCTATCTTATCTGTATGATTGTCTGTATCATTTTTTCAAAAGATTGAGCAAAGCGCACATCATCTTCTTCTGTACGTTTTCTCGGTCCTTTTATATGATTTTTGTGAGAACCCCGTCTTGCTTTCTTGTTAAGATTCCTCTCCATCAACATCTGGTCTATATTTTCATCAGTATACCACTTGCCGGATTGGTGAATGGCATACGCACCTTTCCCAAGTGCCATAGCAGCTACCCCATAATCCTGAGATACCACAATATCCCCCTTATGGCAAATGCTGATCAGCTTGTAATCTACTGCATCAGTTCCTGCTCCGACAATAATCACATCGCTATAATCTGAATATAGCACATGGTTCGTATCACAAAGCAATGTTGTCGGAATATTATATTTTTCTGCCAATGATTCAACAATGCCCACCACCGGACAAGCATCTGCATCTACAAATATCTGCATTATTACCTCTATCCACTCTATTTCCACCGCTGTTTTCTCGGTATCCATTCCGTAAATCCACTCATTTTGGCCGAATCATAAACTGGCTGTATCACGTTATATAATCTTTCTTTATAGCTTTGCAAATCCATATTAGACTGATATAAACTGTTTCTAATCTCTATACTATTTACATGATAATCCAGACATATTTTAAATTGATCCCGAACTATTTCATAATCATTGCACATCATAAGAGCTTTGTGTTGTAATTCTGCTAACCTTTCAAAATTTTCATACAGATTCGGTAATTGATTTCCCTTCATGCTATTAATATTCTTTGTTGTAGGGCTTAAATTCCATAATTCATCATGTGATAAATATTGCCACGGTACAAAATGATCGATTGATATAGGTTTATCTTTTAAACTTACCTTTTGATATATTTCTTTTATTTTGGGATCAATCTCAATGATTGTCTTCCAATAATCACTCACTCTTCTTAAATCTCTTTTTTCTGGCTTTTGAACTTTTTCCACAATTCCAGGAACATTCGGATTTCTATCTTGTAAATAGCCGATAAGATTGTATCTGACCCATTCTAATAAAATTGTTCTATTTCGAATTAAGTAGTCAACCCATTCTTCATTAATTTCAAATTTAGAAAAAATCCCCTCAAGTGCAACGAAATAATACAATAAGTGGGTCTGCTCATTTATTTTGTAAACCTTTGACTGACCAAGATTTTTAATTGATGAATAAAAAGGACTTTACATACAATATGGCACATTTTTTGCGGGATATGCAAATGACAGCCCAGAAACGCTGTGAAATCAGCATTTCTGGGCTATCAAATTAATTCATTATACTAATGACCAGTTTTCTTTACCAAACATAGTTCAGCACTCTCTTCCATTTCATAATTGGACCAAAACACATTTATATCATTTTGAACATTTTGACTTTTATAATAATTAAAATAATTTACTTCATTTTTGAAATATGTTTCATTCGTTTGTAACGTTCTAACATACTTTTCAAATTCTCCCCATTCATTTAATATTATTTCCAAACTTCTCTCTGCCAATTCTAATATATCTGCAAGACCAGTTCGCTTTTCTAAATGTGCGGATACTAATCTACCTGCAACGCTTAATAATGCATATTTTCCATATCTTGTACCATTACCCCAAACTGGATGTTCTTGCTTCTTGTTTTTATTATCAATCGCAACCGATAATGAGAAAAATAAATAAGAAAATACTGCACATTTTGCATCTGTATTTTCATTAATAACCTGTAATAATGCATCTTCGTCAAAAAGATCTGCCTTGCTTATTGACATAGCCTTGGCACAATCTCCCTTCATTGCCCATAAGCATTTAACAAAAGTATCTCTTTTGATGACCTGGTCCTTATCAAAAATCTTTTGATGTAAGGCCTCTTCATATTCGCCTTGCTTTCTTTCGTATAGCAAACCATAATAAGCAAATAATCTTTTCTGCATACTAATCTGAGCTTGAAGATTAGCTTTTCTATCCGCTTCATCTATTTTTGTCTGCATATTGGTTGCATCAGAAATTGAATTAACAAATGTCGCATATGCTGTAGATAATTCCTGCTTCTCTTCGTCTGTTACAGCTTGCTGCTCTTTAGATGATTTATAAGTTGCAATTATTTTTAGAAGTACTTTTTTCCCTTGTAGTTTCTCAGGATCGTCACGGTATATTCTCGACAGTGTAAATCCAGTTTGTCCTCCATTTATAATCTGAGGATCTTCTATACGAATATTTGTTGACCCATTTAATCCATTCTGCGTCGAACAAATAAAATCAGAGCAAATCATCGTAATACCATTATTTAGTAAAGCAAAATTCTCATTTTGTTCCTTTAGAGAAACAGAGATTGCTTTATTTACGGGATTTTTACTCATCGATAAATAATTACGAGGATTATATTGAAGAATTGAATTTTTGTATTCATCAACAATCTCCGCGACAAATGAAAGCGGTACAAATAACAATGCCACACTACATTTTCCATAACTAGTATTTTCAAATGATTCTTTACAGCATTGCTCAACACCCATAATATTCCTATCTATAATAATTGAATCACCTTGAAAATATGTACTAGTACAGTATGGGAATACTAACTCATCATAAGCTCTAGTATAATCAAAAACATCATATGAAAGCCCAGAAAAGATTGTTTTTACAACCTTTAAACTTTCTGATTTATAGAGGTTTGCCAAAAGTATAATCTTGTAGTCATATAATCCTAGATTTGGCAATCCTGATATTTTTTTCTGCATTCCCCTAATTTTTCCATTATATGGTCTTCCATCTTCACCATTCAGTTTTCCATCCAAAATAGATTTAAGTTCCATAGACGCTATTTCTGCTGAACTTATTTCCTTATTCTCGTAATTTCCCTCATCAATTCTATATTTTGACTGAATCAAATAGATTACTCTTCTATTGGTATCGATATAATATGCATCTACGCCTCCGTCGCCTGGACCATCTGTAATATAATCATGTCTTGTTTTAAAATCTTGCAGCCCAAACTTTATTAGCAAAAATAAATGAATATAGCCTTTTGCCCTGATATTATTCTTCTCTTCCTCACTTTTACCTTCCATTCTGTATCTTCCAAAGGTATCTGGCGCAGAATTACATATAGCTTCTATGGCATTATTCAACATATCATATTTATTTATCATTTTTCTTCCTCTTTACAAGTACATTAATCCATTTTTTATCTTGGTTTCTTACATCATTTGATTCCCAAATATGTTCTATTTGAACTATATCTAAACCAGTTAACAATTCTGTTATTGAATTCTCAGAGTAATCTGTGTATAATCTTCCTTCATCAAGCCTTTGAGTCTGTCCTTTCTTTACAGAAAAATACATTATCCCATTTGGTTTTAATGCGCGCATAACGGTATACAGTGTTGCTTTCATCTCTGCATATGGAACATGCAATAATGACGCAGAGGCCCATATACCATCGAAATAATCCACCCATTCTATTTCATTGGCCTTGCAATTTATGACTTCAACCCCTGCATATTTTTTAGTCGCACTACACATAGCCAGTGAAGGGTCAATTGCAACAACTTCATATCCTCTATCATGAAAATACTTGCTATCCCTTCCGCTTCCACTTCCCAAATCTAAAATCATATTACCTGGTCGAATATATTTTTCAAACATCTCGTAAAAGGCATCCATTTTCAGTTTTTGTGTTTCTGCGATAAACTCCACCGCATGCTCTTCGTAATACTCAATAGTCGAATCCATTTATATCTCCCACATCTCGTATTCTTGAAGTTTGGCAGAGTCATAAACCATACCAAGATTTTCTTCTAGAATATTTTCAAATTGCTCTTTACTATTTCCTGGAATATATAATTTTTCTGTAGCCCATGCAGCATTAAGATGTTGATTTTCACATTTATTGAATAATTCCATTAATTGTAAAGCCACATCATTGTTGCTGTTATCAAATAGCAAACCATATAGATAGTAGTTGTATTCTACAAAGCTTCGTAAAAATCTTCTGTCAGGAAGCCTGTTATTCTTACTTGTATTTGTCGGCTTACTGGCTGGCGTTAAATTCCATAATTCATCATTGGATACATAGGAGCGTGGAACAAAATGATCCAAATCAAATGAATTAATATCCAATTCTCTTCCTGTATATATCTCGTGCAGCGGTCTCCCAGTTAATTGCACAGTAGCAATCCATAATTCTCTCGCTGCTTTTAATGATTTGTGTTTAGCCTCCATCTCGGGAGCTATTTTATACATCACACCTGGTACACCTGGATTTCTATCTTGAATGAATATCGCCTTATTGTATCTAATCCACCCCATAATTACGGCATAGTTCTGCATCATAAACTCACGCCACTCTTCATTTATGTGAATTCGTCTTTTCAATGAGCTGTCAGCTTCAACAATGTCATAAAAAAATTCATTATCAATCTTTGTAAAGGCATTTAAATATGCAATAAATCGTCCATAATTCTTACTATCTATGTAAGCCTTTCCTTCTTTATCCATAAATGGCTTAATTAATCTATATGGAACATAATCTGTCAAATGTATTTTATCCGCTTCAAGTACATCATTATATTTTCCTATCAAATATAACAACCTATCTCTAGATGGAACTTTATTCTTTAGCTCTGTTTTTGCATTACCATATAGTAGACGAATTGCATGCTCAAGAAAATTTTCAGCATTACCATTCACAGTATGTCCCAACCGTAGATGATAATGTGTCACTGTTTTCCATGCGCTAACAATCATCTCATTTATCACGTCCTCAAATGTAAATAAATCATTTCCATTAGGAATTAGTTTCATAATGGCCTCTAACCAGAAAAACTTATACCCTTGGTCATTATTACTCAAAAGATTTTCAAACTTCTTCACATTCAGCTTATTTGAATATAATGGAAGTTCCATTTTTCTGTTATCCCCCATAACACTTACTCCTATCTACTAAATTGTAGTGCTGTAGAAAGCAAAGCCTTCACTCCTTCTATAGCTTCTTCTATATCTGTATTTGCTCCCCAACTAATTCTAATTGAACACTCTATTTGTTCTTCAGGTACCCCCATAGCAACAAGTACATAACTTGGCGAATAACTTTTAGAAGTACATGCCGATCCATTCGATACGCCACAAAACATTTTGCTAGATAACATTAAGGCTTCAGAAGATACCCCTTCAAAACAAATATTGATAGTATTATCCACGCAAAAATCTTGATTTCCATTAATAGTATAGGAAATCCCTGACTCATCTATTTCCTTTTGAATGGCCTTCTTAATATCGAATACAATCTTATTATTCTTCTTGTACTCATCTTCTGCTATTTCACAGGCTTTTCCGCATCCAGCAATCAATGCAACCGGAAGAGTTCCTGGTCTAATGCCTTTTTCTTGTTGCCCACCATACATGATATTTTTTACAGGTGGCAATTTGTATTTCTTCTTTTTTAATACCAATACGCCTATTCCTTGTGGCCCCATAAGCTTATGTGCGCTAAATGACAGCATATTGTATTTGAGTTCACGTATTTCATCTACCAATTTTCCACAACTCTGCGTTGCATCGATATGAAACAATACTTCTTTTTCCTGTAATGCCTCTCCTATTTCCTTTACAGGCTGAATAATTCCAGTCTCATTGTTTACATGCATTATGCTAACAAGTAAAGTTTCTTTTTTAATCTTTGAAAGAATATCGTCCGCATTTACCCTTCCGGAAAGATCAGGCTTAACAATATCTACAACAAACCCTTCCTTCTCAAGAGCTCTGACTGTCTCTAACACTGCCTTGTGTTCAATAGCAGTTGTAACAATATGCTTTCTTCCTGTCTCAATTGCATACTCGCGTAAGCCTTGAATTGCAATGTTGTTGCTCTCTGTTGCTCCACTAGTAAAAAAAACTTCGTCCGCTGTGACACCAATGAGGCTTGCAACCTTTTTCCTCGCTTCTTCCACAATGTTTCTGGCATTTTCGCCATAATTATGTGTTCGACTATCCGCATTACCGATATTATTACGATATACTTCAACCATATAATCTATGACCCTGCCATCCACAGGTGCCGAAGCATTATAATCTAAATATACGCTCATCTATTTCACCTTCATCGCAAGTTTTACCAAATCATCATGGCTTTTTATAAATCCCGTTCCGCATAAATGCGCAATTCCTCTTTCAAGGTTTAAACGGAAGTACTTTGCAACAGTTTCGTCGTTAGTTGGCAACTGCATTCGGATACACCACGCTTTTACAAGCGCTTCATATAATTCAAAATAATCACCACCAAATGTTAGCCATGACATCTCTAAATTACTGTCCCTAGCAATAGGAATATCAGTTGGCAACGTCTTCTCACTAAGGGAATAGCACAAAGCCCATCTACACAAAATATTCCAGTTTTTTATTCCAGTTTTTCCTTTCAAACGCGACAATTGATCTTTTGCCTGTTGTGATAATCTCACTTGTTTTATAATCATTTATCTAATCCAATCAAATAGCCTCTTTCAATCGACGTGCTCTTTGTCCTTTCGTCATAATTTAGAGTAAACTCATCACCTATATCATCTTTCATAAGTTGATAGTATTTTGAGTCAATTTCTGAATCTGTAGACAAGATAATTGTTTGCTCACCAGCATTTGGAAAATATGTTTTTATCAATGCTGCTCGATGTAAAGAATCTAATCTTGATAACGGAGTATCTATTATCACAGGTAATTTCTTCTTGGAGCAAATAGCTAATGCCCATAATATTGAAATTACCATTAGCTGTTGTTCTCCTGCTGATAGAGAATCTCTTCCAACTTCTAGTCCATCCCCAGAAACATATTTAACATTAAGACTTTCTGGATCCATCTCAATTCTATTAATCAAGTTTTTCTTATTGGCGAGCTTTTTGTAACACTCAGTAATAGTGTTTGATAGTAAGTCAGCTTTCCGCTTCTGCAATTCAACCTGATAACGATCTAGAATTTGTAATGCCATATTTGAATACTTAAGTGTACGCTCAGTACTATCAATCATTTCTGCAGTTGCTAAGTATGCTTCAACATATTTATTAAACTCTGCAGTTGTACTCATTACTCTCGCATTAGCCGAAGCCCTCTTTTGATCCAATTTCGACAAGACAACTTTATCTTCGACGATTTTTTTCTCTACTTTTTTTATTTTTGAAAAAATAGACTGAAGTTCCTTCTCATTTATATCTAATGTCAAATAGCTGTCTTGTTCGCTAATTTGTTTCTCTAATTTTCTTTTAGAAACAAGTATTTCCTCTGTCAAATCTCTTGCTTCTGTAATTTTGGTTTCTACCAATTCATTAACCTGGAATAGAGCTTGATCTGATAGTTCGTATACACTTTCAACACAATCATCAGCAGTTTGAGATCTTACATACTCATAGAAGTCTTTACTTGCTTTTGTATCACCACTATAAGATTCTTCAAAATCTGTCAGCAAAACTTCTAACTGTGAAACAGCTTGTCTCAAGATAGAGTCATTATGTTCATCTGTTGCCTGCAGCTTTATATCACTAACCAAGTCACTAACCATTAAAAGCGGAAGTACTTCTGCTGAGATACTATATAGCCTTTCCTCTTCAGAAATTAACTGAGCTTTAAGACTAGCTCTGTTTTGCATTATACTTTGTTTCTTTTCAACGGCATTTCCACCCTTAACTGCATATAGATGATGTAATTCATCTAATTTATTAGTATCTTCCGTCAAAATTATCTCTGCTTGTTCAATTTGTTCCTCTATACTTCTTAATTGATCTGCAGCTTCATCTTTTTCATCTCTTAGTTTCTGAACACCATCAGCAGTTTCACTACTAGAATTTTCTTTATGTATTCTCTTAATGTTTCTCGAAATATCATTCTCTAATACATCAAGAACCGTAATTCCTAACATTGCACGAATTGCATTCTTAAGCTGATTATTACTATTATCAACTGCCATCTCAGCAATTTTTTCTCCATCAAAAAAGAAAAAGCTTGATAATGCACTCGGCAAGATATTCTCAACAAACAAAGGCCAGTTATTTGTTAAAAACTCATTTAATGTACCATCTTTATAGACTTTTATACGCTCCTCCGTTTTCTTTGTAAGCGTATCCCACTCTCTCTTTATTACATATCTTTCAACATCTCCGTTGAATATTTCAAACTCCAACACTACACTACAGCATTTGTCTTCTGCTGACTTATTCACAAATGATCTTAGATATTGTGCATATGATTTATATTTACTCTCAGTATATGCAAATGAGTTTGAGCCGTAGAGTGCTATTAATACAGCTTCCAGAAAAGTAGTTTTTCCTCTACCGTTCATTCCGCCGATAAGCACAATTGGTTTATCACCTTCAAATACAAACTGGTTATCCCCTGCATAAACACCAAAGTTATGCATTTCCAATCTTTTAATTATCATCTCTTATTTATTCCTCGTCATCAAATTCCGATTCTAATGGTTGATAATCTAAAAACTTTTCGTTATATTTACCACCGTTTTCTTTCTTTCTAACCATCATGTCTGAATAGAACTTTGTAGCATCTTCTTCATTTTTATAAAATGTTTTACAAATAGTTGCGTTGACGTCCTCTAGAATATCCTTGCGCTGATTGACATCACTCGCTTTATTTTCAACATCAATTAATGTATGCATCATTTCAAACGCTAATTCCTCTTCTGGATATAGCTCATTACAAACTTGTTTTAAAATCTCCCATTCTTCAATTCCAAAGCTGTCATTATGAATCCATTCAGGATCATCAAATGATTTACCAATTACTCGCTCATAAATTCGAGGTAACGAATCATCAAATTCATGTTTTTCATTTACCCAAATTCTTCGAATAGCTCTCAATTCGGGAATAGTAATCAATTCTAAATTAGAGAACTCTTCTGGTCCATTTCTATTTATATCCACCTGAATGTTCAATAATTTCTCAAGCCATTCTTCTCGAACTTCTTTCTTATATGGTCCATGAAACAGTTTTCCGTAATTTCCTTGCAAATTACCTTTCATTCTTCTAAAGCTACGTCGTTCCCTGTCACCTTCTTCATTTCCAAATTCATTTCTAAATTCAAGAAGCGAACTCATCCATTCTTTTTCTTGATCATTTGCAATCATGGCCTCCATAGATTTATCTTTTTCTACCATTGTACAGACCCAACATCCAAATCTGCTTTTTCCGCAGGTAGGTGTAGATTTATCAATTTGAAGTGGACATTCATTATCAGCAGTTGCACCTCGATACATAGTTAATAAATCCATGTTCGAGTATCCCCATGGATTTTTATATTGCATTAAAAATGTCCATACATCATCATCCGACCACGCTTCCATTGGCGAGAATACTAATTCGTTCGCTAATGTCGGATTTGGGCTTAATAATTCTCTAACCCTCTTCTTTTCAAGATTAGTCATTGTTCTATTTCGTCTTGTACTTTCTTGTTTTCTTGTACCAAGAACAAGTATAAGTTCTCCATGCTCAGCTATTTTTTCTTTGATAAATGTATTAACCGGATCTATTTTTAATCGAGCTGTACACCATCTAAATTTCATTCGTGGAAACGGATAGCCTCTTCCAATTAAATTAACCCAGAATGTATCATCAGATTTTGGTGTCAACCTTTCTGGAACAAAAGGAAGTTTCTTTTTTGTCGACTCATCTTTCATTGCTTCTAACGATTTTTCAACCCATTTTGAAACAACCGGCGATTCAACGAGTGTATCAGTATTCATAATAATGATTTGTTTTTTTCGATCCGCTTCTGGTAATTGTTCAATTGCTAGCCATACCAATTGAACTGCAGCTGTACTATCTTTTCCTCCTGAATATCCAATCATCCATGGAATATCATCCGCTAAATACAAATTCTGTATTGTAACTAGCAATCCATCTATCAATTCCTTTGTAATTGCCATATCATAACCTCTTATTCATTTAATATTTTTGCAAGAGCAACTTCTGCATTTTCTTCCTCTTCTGTAAGAGGTATGCCTATGGTGCCTTTTATTACATTTGCAATTAAAAGAGCCGCCTTTTTATTTGTAATAATGCGCCCATTCTTTCCAATTGCTCGTAGATACCATTGTTTAGAATTCCTACTCCAGTTTATTTCATTAAGATGAGTCAAATAATCATCTGGTTCTATTTCATTGCAGTAAAAATAATTACCAACTCTTCCTAATGCTTGAATAACTATACTTTGAGTAGCTATAAAGTTTTCTCTTAAATCAACCTTAGTTATTTCTTTATGTAAAAGTTCCTGCCACTGGCGCATATTCTCGACCACAAGAATCCAGTAGTTTAACAAAAACTTTTCACATTCCTTATCTTGTTTTCGACCTACAATTGTTTTGTTTGCAAGGTAAAATGTATTCAGTGTAAAAAGGCTCGATGAAAACTTACCTAATATATCCTTCTCCTTATCCGTATAAGTATTTAAAAAATCTATGTTCCATACTACATTTCTTGTAATTACCGCCATTTCATCTCTCGAATCATATAGCTCCGAAATAGAATTTGATGTTTTAACAGCATTTTTATTCAAATCAGTAAAGATTTGCTGGCTTCGTAACAGCCCCTTATCTGCATAAAAAACTATTGAAATAGTTTCTTTTCCCAATGACTCATCTTCTTTAAGCGCTGCTAAAATGGCAGATTTTCTGTGCTGTCCATCATTTATTAAGAAATGGGCATCCATCGATACTTCAAGAATTCCTGTTTCATCATTATTCTTGTTTGCTTCAAATCTATATTCTCCATCGATTGAAGCAGCCAGCGCAGAAAATACATACGAATCTCTATTTTCAAGAATATATCTACTTATGACCGGAATTCTTGCTTCATTTAGTTTTCTCTGTGCTCTATACTCCGGAAGAACAAATTCTTCATCCTCTACTGGAAATAATTTTGCCAACATTTTCAACGGAACCATTGCAATATAATATTCTGATTCCGCTTGGATTCCCCTAACCACTGGGAATCTATATACATATTCCATATTTACCTCCACGCAAAAAGGATATACTTAAGTACCTACTTAAGTATATCCTCGTGTTCATTTTCTGTCAATAAAAAGCTATTTTCTTACAAATGATATTCTAATTTTATTTTCTAGTTTTTCGCTTCTAATCCAGTTGAGTACCTTATCGTTTAAATCCAATAATGTTGCTTTTCCAGCATTTGTATTTTGTAGGAAAAGAATAATTTCATCATCAAGTCCAAGTTTTTGAATAAGTTGTTCAGCACTCGCGATTCCCTGTAACATATTTTTAAATCTATCAATGCCAACATCCCATTCTGATGCTGTCTGGATTTTTTGTAAACATGCATTCACATTTTCAGAATCGATTCCTTTTATCGCTTCTAATGTACTAATAGTTGAACCTGTTAAATCAGAATATTTCTTACTCCATTCCTTTTTAATCGTTGTGCAAAGGGTTTTATAGACATTTTCTGCTTTTGAAACTTCCTCCTGATTAGCAGCACCAGATTCAATTACTTTCTCTAGGTTATCTAACAATTCTAAGGTAGCTGTCAATATTTCAATATTCTTTGCATAAGGAACATTAGTATACACATATTCAATAGTTGATATATATGAATTAGTTTGAGAAAGAAGCAATCTGTATTTAGCATCAGTATTATCCTGCAGAGCCTTATTATTCTTTAGGTCAGTCTTCTTTTTTAAGTTATCTAATGCGTTAATCGTAACGACTAATTCATCAAAAATCATATATTCACCAACCTTTCCACAGAATCCCTGTTTGATTTTATGCATTTCATTTCTTCAGCATATTTGTTCTGGTTATTATCATTTTCACTATCAAATCCCAATTCAGCCATTCTACTAGATATTTGATTTTTGGCTTTTGTCATTTCTGTCTCAACCGCATCAATAATATCAATAAAAGGTTTTATCACTGTAACTGGATCTCCCGAAAATGCCATAATAACATTTAATGGATCTGTTTCATCTAATACTGCAGAAATATCAGCAATTGCTTTTTCCAGGGTTGAAACCTTTTTTATTCCGTCAAGTGATATTTCTTTGACATTAACTTGCGCTTTATTTGCCGCTTCGTAGAATTTTTTCACGCGCGCAATAAATTCAGTTATTTCATCTTCTCCAACCTCATCATCTCCAAACGCATCAAAAATCTTCTGAAGCTTTTCTCGTCCAATTTCCAACTCCGCTTTAGCAACATTCTCAATTCGCGCTTCAATATCGCCCAATAATGAGTATGCATCTCTTCTCTGTTTAATTTCATCGTCTATCTGACGTTCATCTTCATCAACTGATAATCTGTTTCTTTTAACCTTTGAAAATGTTTTTGATAGAGCTAACGCATCCAATACAACGTTCGAACTTGCTCCGCCCTGTCCAATATTAAAATATCTTCTAACAGTTTCTTGATTATTCAAATCTGCTCGCTTTTGCGACATTACACTTAAAAGAGACTTCCATTCTGCGCTGTGAGAATTCTGACTTGCCTTATTGGGCTTACTTGCTAATAACGCTTGAAGATTAAAGTTTTTTAAGCTTTTTTCTCTAAACTCACCCGCTATGATAGTTCTATACATTTCAGCAGCCATAGCTGCCTCAATATAATTTGTTGCTATACCATCTTTATATTCGGACACTTTACATACTAACTCTTTCTTTATTGACTCTGTCCAAGTAGTAATTAGATATGCATCGAAATCAGCGTCTGGATAGTTCCAGCTTTTATTACCAAATTCTTTCCATCTAATAAACGCAAGAATAATATTAATACTGTTCCATGTGGCAGGAAGAATATATAATCCTTCTTTTTTTGTTTGTCCTTCCAATGCCACAAGTAATAATGCAGAATCCTTTACTTTCTTTGCATTATCCATAGATATACCTTCAGCTTGCCAATTAATTGCCGAGAACAAGTAATCTGGTATTTCATCATAAATAGCAGAATGCACTGTACCAGCAGCTCCTACAGTCGCTGAAATATCTATTTTCTTTTCATTTGACCATTTTGTCAGCAATGCATTTGCATCATTTACTTTTTTTACTTTGGCTGCAGGAATACTTATATCCTCATCTGGATTTATATCTACCTCTGGAATAGTATTCTCAGCTGGATTTGTAGGCTTTTTCTCCTGATTTGGAGTAACAGCATCCATTTTAAGAATAGGAAATCCAAAATCTTCATATATCTCTTTACGTATAGTAGAAATATATACTACTCCTTCTTCTTCATATTGCTCTGGTTTTCCATTTCCCCATATGCTCATAAACTTGTAAAGTCTATTTCCAAGCTCCTGATCATCAATTTGATTATGAATTCTGAATGTGAGGGTCTGATTATGGTTAACAATATCAATATCTAAACTTGGGAAATTTTCCTTGTTATATATAGCATCTCGTACAACTGGCTCAATAATATCTCGTATTATATATCGTGGAGTTTGATGACCTTTCTGAAGTACGTTATTATAAAAATACATAATGCTACGTTTCGTAAATGGATAAATATTTATATTCTTATTATGGCCAATCTGAACATATTCCCAATTCTTTCCTTCAACCACATCATGTATAGGATAATCCTCCGGATTGGCATGTCCATTTACCCAATCTGAAATAGTATCATCCGATAATGACATAGTATTTACATATTTAGCTACAAATTCATATATTCCAGCTTCATCAAGTACATCACTTGGAATATAAACATATTTTGTAATTCTATCTTTATGATTATCCTTAAAATTATACTGAAGATAGTTATTTGTAGTGCCAACTATTGACGAAATTCTACACAGATTATCACCAGATCGCTTTCCTGTATGTTCCTCGATTAGTGCATCCAAAAGTGCCGTATCAACTCCCGTAAAAGATGTTACATCTTCAATAAAAAGTGTCAATTTCTTATCTATTCTATATAATTCTTTTCTAATATCTAAGAAAATCTGTTTAAAGTCTCCAGGCTCGATTCCTGCACACCTTTGAATTACATCATTTCTAAATTGATTTAGGTATTCCGCAATCTCTTTCGCCGTTTTTGGTCCCTTTTCATCTGACAATAATTCCAGTGCTAATCGTTCTGCTTTTCTATCACCACCGGCTCTTTGTATACTTTCATAGAGATCCTGTGTAACATAAAAATCTTCTTTTTCAAATTGTGCTATTGTATCTCTGTCTACTGTAGAATTCTCTGCAATCTTCGAATACATTCTTTCAATAGGGCCTTTTTTCCTCAACAGATATTCATGCACAATTTCATTATTTAAAAATGCAACAAGTTTTCTCTTAGCGACATTACCAATCTGAATATTATGATCATCCATATCGTTGTCAATCTCAATAATAAAGTTATGATATATAAGATCCTTCAACTTATTTTCTTCAACTGATACTGCCGCCTTTACTAATCTTTCATATACTTCCTTATTGCTAATTCCTTGGACCTCTGGCTTTTCCAATAACTGCCTAATAGTACCCTTTAATGTATTGTCACTACGTCTGATAAACAGTACTACCTCATCCGTTGGTTTGTTCTGTTCATATCTTGCAGCAAACCATCTAATCAAATGTGATTTACCAGTTCCACTCTGTCCATATACCGCAATAAACTGATGTTTATCTTCTGGGTTCATTACATACTGTTTAAAGATGTCCTCTTCACCGTATGATTTTCCACCATTTGGTGCCATCTCAAACTTATCAAGCAATTTTAATCGATTAACCGCAACATGTGTCGCTAAAAAATCTCCCTCAGAAGAAGTCATAGAATCTGGTCGTGCTACATATGATATACGCTCTCTTGCTATTTCAGAGTTCATTCTCTTCCTCCTCTACAAAATTGTTATGTGTGTAACTGTTGAATCATTTGAATACGATTTCAATGGATATAACGCCCACATATCCATCTGATCCATGATATGTTCTAATTTAATTTTTCCTGAATCATGTAAAGCTCTTAATCCGTTTGATACACCATAAGAAAATCTTTTACTTGCTGCATCTGGAATAATGATATTTGCCATCGGTGATATTGCATTCACAAATTCACTGACTGTATACATTTTTTTCTTCTCTAAATCCGCACTTAAAATTACGTCTTCTAGAAATACACATGCATTTGGTATTATGAACATATCTTGCAGATACCCAAAACCTAAGAAAGATGCCCAAAATCGCCATGCTCGCATTGCAACAGCATCAACAGGCATTCCTGTCATCTCTGTAAACAATGGACCTAAATTAGCGATATTCTTATCTTCCTTAAAAATAGCCGCATCTTTTTCATAATAAGCATTAGTAACCTTATAAAATTGCCCCGTATTGTATTTTTCTAGATGAGAATTTATATATATCCTCATATTTGATATATTTTTGATTACTTTAGGATCAACCGCCAACTGTATCTGATCATCAGAAACAGAAATCAACTCCAATTCTTGAGCTGCATTTTTGTAATCATTAAAGTAAACTGAACCATTACCTAAAAATTCTGGTTCCATCTTGTCCTTTAATTCACTTAATGATATTGGACCTTTTTCAACTATTTTGCACAACGCGTATACTCGTTCAGGTATAGCAGTTGTGACCATTTTTTCTTTAAACATGTGCCACCCCTTCTATGCAAACACCACCTTAGCTTGTAACATAGGGCCATCAACCAGCTCCGTAATATATTTACCAGCCTCAGCAACATATGCATCTTTCTCTATTATATGAATCACTTTGGTTGAGCTTCTATCACATAGATTATTTCTTATTACGGTATATTGTTCTCCAATTTCTTTTTCTTCCGATGGGTAAATAACAACAACGAGTCCAGATAAATAGAAAAACGCCTTTCTTTTAATTAGTTGAAAAGCTTCTTCTAAGCCAATCATCATAATACTATTATCAGTACTCATCTTAAGCAATTGATCGTTTTGCGAAAAACCATCTGGAAGAATAACTACTGAAGCCCCCTTATCAATAAGTTTTCTAAGTATTTCTGCCATCTCATACTCCTTGGACATAATGAGAGCTTCAGGGGTACTACTAAAAACAGAAATCTGTTCTTCGTTCAGTGCTCGTAGAGGCTCTTCTATGCGACTTTTCAGAGGGAACTTAGGTATATCTCCTATTATCGGATTTTTATGAGCATTACACCCTGCACAGAACTCATATACCTTTGAATAGGTTTCTGTGAATAATTCTGAAATACAATCCATGCAATTATTTCGCACAGCATTACAAATCAAATTATACGAATCACTATAATATGCCCACTCTACTTCTCGAATTTCATCAATGTAATCCTTTAATACTTGATCATTAGTTCTTAGTCTATCATCAACAATCTCAATCAGAATCATGTAATGACCTGATTCTATTGTCACTTCTAAAATATCTATCAAGTTATATCTTCTTAAAAATAGCAAGACATAAACATTCCAGTTCATATCAGCATCGCTAGTAGGTGTATCGTCAAATTCATCTTTATCTGCATAATTAGGTTTTATAGATGTATCGATATATACACGATTATTTGAAAATCGTTTTGATTTTTCATTATTGTATAAACTATCCCAACGTCCTAATATTTTTTCAGAAGTAAGTACCTTTTTGGTTATTCTATCCCTACCAATAGTAACGTCCTCTGGATTTAAACACATGACACTTAAACAAGGTAGTCTATCTCTTCCTCCTCGTCCAAGTTCTTGATAATATGCATTAGCATTTTGCGGAATATATGTATGTATTACAGTACGCACATCAGCCTTATCTACCCCCACTCCAAATGCAGATGTTGCAACCATTATTTCAAACTTATCATCTACCCACTCATTAATAAGTTGCCTTCTTTGAGGTCCACTTGTTAATCCGGTAAATGTTTCAACATTATATATCCCCTCATCAGCTAACATTTTTTTGTAGTGTTCTGCCTCACTTGGTCTAGCAACATAGATTATGGTCGGGTGTGGAAGCTTTTTTATCATTTCGATAACACTTTTTTCTTTTTTAGCATTGCTTTTCGAACGAACTATGCAATATCTTGGCTCATGTCGTAATGCGTCACACCTTATTTCAATCCATTTTCCATCTATTTCAAAGAATTTCTTGAGAATTTCCACACATTTATCTTCAAACGTGGCCGACAGCAAAAATGTCCTTAGTGCTGGATTGCTCATCAATAACACGTTTCTCCATGCCTCAAGGCATTGATAATCAACCCTGAATCCAGCCCCCCAATCTACCACAATATGAGCTTCATCTATAACAATATTCTTAAGATATCGACTTTTATTAGCCTTTTTTATTGTTTCAACAAATGACGAATTCTCCATAAGCGCTTCTGGAGAAATGAATAAGATTCTAGCCTTCTTATCCTCTATTGCCTTAAGTATAGGTCCAGCTACAACACCACTTGAATAAGAAAAAATCTCTTCCTCATTTCCGGTTCGTCTAATAATTTCTTTTGTTACGCGCTCCTGATCTAATGCCAATGAAACTGTTGGTACGACAACAATTGTAAGCCCCTCTTTTTGGTACGATAATGTCTGTGTTACCATACTCTTTCCTCCGCCAGTTGGCAGAGAAATCATTGTAGTATATCCATCGGGCGTATTAAGAGCACCGTATACTCCTAATTTCTGGTCTAGCGATTTGAACTGGGTGTATCCCGTCAATCTATAAATGTATGGATCCGTTATCAAATTGGCTTCTGTTTTCTGTGAAAAATCATCCACATCCTTAAGAAAAGCAGATCTCACAAAAAAATCATTTATCCCTTGTGGAAGATCATATGTTGCAAAATATTTCTTCTCGATGCCATCAAATATTATTCCAAAAGAGTTATCTTTCAATAAATCATCCTTGTTCCATGAAAAATTATCGTCAAATACAATCATGTAATCACGTAATGCTAAAATAAAATCATTCTTATACTTCATGTCATCTGAATATAATTTATACGCTCTGATAAGCCTCTTGATTGTATTGTAAAAGAATTGTTCTTTTGCATTTTCCGGTTTTTCTAGATAAATATCTGCAGATTCGATTTCTCCGTTTAAATATTGTTCAACTCTATACGCTATATCTTCCTTATTCATCTTCAGCTCCAATCATCATTATAAAAGCAACTGACTCAAGATGTATTTTGGGGCGTTTCATCGCATCTAATACAACTTTTTGGTTTTCTTGCAGCTTGTCAATACCCTCATCATCCATTCCGTAGTACTCCTTATTAGCCATTCTAGCTGATAAAGATCTTTCCATTTCTTCTCTTGCGCCTCTAATATTTGATCGTCTTTTAAACACCTCTACTGCTTTTGTATATGCTTCTTTTCTTGATGAAGTTAATAATTCGTCCCAGTCTTCTCCTCCATAATTTTCAATAAACCAATCTATGTTTCTTCCCTCAAATTCGTCTTTTAAAAATTTCGCTTCTCTACTTCGCTTTCCTAGGTGAACGATTTTCATTTTGGGAGCAAATCCTTTATTAATAATCGATGTGTATTCACGTATTATTGATTCATCATCAAGCTCATCAGGATTATTAATAGTAATCGGAACAATAACCTGATCTGAAAGCAAATAATTTCTATACGGACTCATTGCATATAACGATACTCCCGCGTCTAACATGTAAGCACTGTCAGGTGCAATTGACCATGTAAAAATTAGCCCAGTCCAATCAAACCTACATAAAGTTGCAAACGCACTTGCGCAACCTTTACAAGAATTAATAGCATTATCTACAATGCATTCAAAAATTTCATCTCCTGGTGCAAAAAAGTGCAAATAATCATTCTCTATTGCAAGTTTTCTTGAAAAAGTTCCTCTGATTGCTCTTTCCTGTGAACGCTTAGCAGTGCTCTTTTCATAAGCAGCCTGAACTCTAGTTAATACTTTATTTTGTTCTGTATTGAGATAGTCATTCCATTTTGGCGGAATTAACTGCGAATTAATAGCGGATTTTGGAGAAAATGAATTAGCTGAATACATTATCTCTCCATTCTTTTTTACCGAACCATGAAAACCTGCCAAGCTTGCCCAATTAGACATAGTTGATGCAAATAATTCATTTTCATTCTGAGAATAATACTCAATCAATCTTCTTAATTCAGCATACATTGGTCGATAAATAAAACCTGCCGCATCAAAGTTTTGCTCTTTACGAATTACCTCCTTCATTGTATTTGCCAAATCTACAATGTGTGGAATCTTATCAAAAAGTCCATATTTAAAATCATCCTTGATTGCAGAAATTATCTCATCATTAATATCTTTCATGATGATTTCCATACCGCTTAAAGATTGATTAAATATCTTTAAGCCGTCTTTAAAAAAGGTAAACAAAGCTTCTTCAAATGTATCTTTGGCATGCACAACAACAGAATATACAACTGGTCGAGACATATCTCTTTCAAGTCGATCCAATCGGCCAATTCTTTGTTCTATCATGCTCGCATCCCATGGCAGATCAATATGAATAATATAATCTGCACACTGAAAGTTTCTTCCCTCTCCTCCAGTATAGTCGCATAACATGATTCTACATTCATCCTGTGTCTGAAATCAATACGCATTCAATTCTATTTCTTCAGTAGACAAATTCGAACCAAAAAAGCTCACTTCATCACAAGGGAATACCGTTGATAATGCTTTTTTATATACATCAAATGTTTCTTCATAATTAGTAAATAAAACTACCTTGTTGTCATAAAATTCATCAAACAAAGCATTTAGTATTACAACTAATCTGGTAGAATAAGAGTCTTCATATTTATCCGGATCATTTAATATTTCTTTGATATGATCAACATTATACTTTTCAGCATCCAACCATTTTCTTGCATTCTCCTTCAATTCCATCGGCATATCAGTATCAATCACGCTTTTTTCAAATGCCCATGGCGAGCTAAAAAACCTCGATAATATTTGTTTTATATCTTGTTCGATATCCAGGGAGTTTGATTCAATACAACTGACAATCCAATTTGATAAATCGTTATATGTAATTTGTTCATATAAAGCCTTATCCCCCTCAAGAGCATATTCTAGTTCCACAAGTTCTCTCGTTGCCATCAGTTGTATATCATCTTCATTATCTTCAAGTATTTTCCTTCGATTTCGAATAATATTGCTTTCAATCTGATAATTACTACAAATATATGAAATTATAACCTTAATACGATATACTCCTAAGTCTTCATCATCAAATCTAATTTCATCTAATAAATCAGATAGTTTTATATCATCTAAATCATCACATATATCACTTAGATCATCATATATCTCTTCAAAGATTTCCTTACACTCCTCACTTTCGTGAGGGTCAGCTCCATCAGTTACACAACTTATTTCCTCTTCATAATCTCCTAATTCATCAAGAATCAGAGCAGTTTTTTGTATAATTTTTGTTTGTTTCTCAATTAATTCAGAAAATCTCTCGTTACCAAACCCATCATATTTATTTGGCAAAAGTAGTCTTAATAGATCTAAGTATTCTTCCTTTTTCTGCTGAACTGGAGTTGCACTCAGCAACAATATATTTTTGGATTTTGCACTAAGCGAATGCATAGTTTCATAAGTATCTTTGATAAACAGATACTTATGTACTTCATCAATAATCAAAAAGTCCCAAGACACTGAAAGATCCGAATACCCCACTTCTTCAATGCTTTTTACAAAGACTGAATTCTGATTTGCCCCCGTTCCAACTGGAATATTAAACTTTAACAACAATTCTGAAATCCATTGCTCTTTTAACGCTTTCGGAACCAGAATCAATGCTTTAGTTTTACTCTCGTTCAATGTAAAGATTTTATATATAGAGATTGCCTCTACAGTTTTACCCATTCCTACTTCATCGGCAAGCATATACCTACATGGTGATTCTTGGAGGCATCTCATAATCGTATTAACCTGATGAGGCATCAAGTATATTTTTGAACCAGCCAACTCCTTAAATCCATAAATAGAATTTTCTAGCACGTTCATACTTTTAGACACAACCGCTCGTCCTAGATACCATGCTGGATTTTGGAATTCATAGTTTCGCATCTGAGTACATGGGTCAACCTGTCCATTATTAAATGCTGCAACTATTTCTCGCTCTGAAACTTTTTTAATTCCCTTGTCTTCAAGATTTTGAACATAATAATAGAAAAATCCATCTATTCCGCTCTGACACGATAGGATTTTATGCTGCTCTCCCTTGATTAATACAACTGAATTAATAAAAAGCCTACATCTTTCAACACTCCCTATTGGCAATTCTATTGTTCCTTTTGGAAGATTTTCAAAAAACAATAAAACTCCAAATGGATCGTTAATCTTTACCGATACAGTCTTTTTAAATTCAGCAATTCCTGTTATTTGACCACAGACAAAGACTCTTGGTTCATTAACACTTTCTATATCCGCTGGACACCTAACATACATTTTGGACTTCATCATTTATTGTCCTCCAATACATCTTCATTCAATATTTGCATAGTAATCTACACATAATTCGCGATTTGTACAGTACTTACACCAAAGATCTGTACTCCCTATAAATTTGATTTTCTCTAACGCTTCTTGTGAAAATTCAGCATCTATCTTCTCTTGACTGACATCAGGAAATTTATCCTTAAGAATATCTTGGTTATGTTTTTTGGGATTTTTCAATTGCTTATAAATAAACAATTCTCGGATAATCATATACTTTCGGTCTTCAGAAGAAAGTAACGGAAAACTATATCCATTATTTAGGCGATTACGTATATTATTTATAATGTCAATTCGATTTACATTTACAGCAAAAGGGAAATACTTTTTAATCTCATCATATGTTTCATTCAATTTATCTAGCAAAATAATTTCACTATTAGGAAGACCTTGCAAACTTTCTTTCACCTCGTTTTCCAGCCACACCTCTAGGTATTTTGCGAGTAGAAAATTATCCTTATAAGCGGTATTTCCTTCTACCAAACTTTCTAATAAAAAGCGCTTTTTGCATATCTTATATCGATAGTAATCATAAACTGCAAAGCCACCTGTTGCTTCATTCTCAAGTTTTATCTCCGAACTATCTACCAATGTATGATTTATTCGTCTATCAATATCTCGATCTTTATTCAGACCTAGTATTTTTAGCAAATAATATGGTTCTCTCTCCAAATCCCCATCACGCTTTACATAGCTCAATTTATATCTTGCACGATTAAATTCTAGTCCATAAATCAGTGCGTATCTTTTGAAGTTTTTGTACTCCTTTTTTGACTTAACAAACACTTGATATTTCCAATCTACTGGATTCTGTGCCAACTCAAAAAAATCACTATTTAGAGGCCATGTAAACTCTCTTTGCTTTATCGAATCAATATCTTCATCTGTCAAACAAGCAAAATGTAATACACAATTAGCTTCCTTGGTTGTCCTTAATACATCACCATCAATCTGTTCAAAATTTCTTACTATCCAATTAGCACTTTTCCCTGGCTTAGTCTCTTGAACGAGATACAGCGACATTGTCGACTTCAGACATTCAAAAGAAGCAGAAGCATCTATATTTTCCACTTCGTCTAATCTCGCTAAAACTCGATTGATAATATCAGTAAATTCTTCCGATAGTTTTCTGTCTTCAATTATCTCTTCCTGAAGATACTTTTTTAATCGCTTATAAAAATCCCTAAAGTTGTGAGGTCTTTTTTCAAAATCTTCATAGAAAAATGCCGCTAGTTCCTCCAAATCATTTAGTGCATTCTCTAACTCCTGTATTTCGTCGTTTGTTACGGAATAGTAAGAAATATGAGACAAATACTCCTTTCTATCTTCATCCATAACAAACTTCTTATTCTTTTTTACTTTTTTAAGTCGTGAAAGCATCTCATTTACGGAATTACAACCTTCAAATAAAGCTTCCATTTTGCCAAATGTAGAAGCTATGCTTCCTGCCCTTTTTTCAAATAAAATACCAGAACTCAAACATTCTCTTATGTCATTTATGTCTGATATAAGAATGCCATTTGTTTCAGAATCCCACATATTTGCAACAGCAATAAAAAAATGTCCCAAAGGATAATTCAAAAACTGTCTCTCTCCAAATTGTTCAGGAAAATATATTTTTAGTATGTCATTTACAGAACTATCCGCAGAATAAATTTGTTCCTTCATAGCTGCCATCGGCCTATCTGGATCCTTTTTGACAGCTTCTTCAAATTGCCTTGAAACATATCCTGCAAATTCGGTCATATTATCAAATTCAATAATTTCATATGGATGAGGAACTGTGATATCTTCTTTTCTACCTGATAAAAGTCGTCCCATATTTTGAGCTAAAACATTACCCTCATATGAGGTTGATTTCGCATCAGTTGGAACAAATTCCACTCCAGAAAAATCCTTAATTTCACAATCAAATGCTGAGTAAATATCAATCCATGTCTGATAGATATTCTTAAATTGCCTCTGGTAATTTATAAGCAAAATGACCTTTTTATACTTTGCAATTTCTTCAATTGTTCTAAGTATCAAAGGCGAAAATTGATGTACACCATGAATTACTATTGTATCCATAGATGTTACTTCTATATCATTTTGTACATTAGCAATTTCTTTAGCGCCCTTCATTGCTTCAAAAATAGCTTGATTTATTTCCTCTTCTTTAAAACTATCATTTAAAAGGAATAATTCTGCTTTATCAGTCTCCAAAATATACTTATAAACAGAGACAATAAATTGCTGTTCAGCTGTCAAATATTTATCAACTATATTATCTGGGTTTATTCGCAATTCAAACATTGTTCTTATGCTAGTAAAGACTTCTTCTCTGTTGAATAAAAAAGATTTCTTCACATTTTCAAGTTCAAGATCTGACAAACCAATATTCGCATGATAATTAGCTATTACGTTATCAATAGCTGCATGTTGTTTAATTGCACATGACGTAGACACCCATTCACTAAAAAGAGCACTAGTTAAATTCATAACAGTCGTTACTCTTCCTATTTGAAATGAGCTTCCATAAACAGACTTAAGACCATTTACCAGCGTCTGAGATACACAAAAATATGGACATGACGATATTTCTTTCCATAAATTAGTATTCTCTTTTAGTTTATATGGATCATGATATGTATAAACTGTTATAGGCATTTTATCCCTCCAGTAACGATGCCCAACTTATGCTTGAAACACTATCAAGATTATTAATCCAGATACAATTTCTGATTGCTCGTGTTAGTGCAACATACAAGATACGAGATTCCTCAGCAACCTGTTCCTCGATTTCCTTGTTTTCACAATAGTTGGAATTTCTTTCTCTGATTTCATTCTCAAACAAAACTGTATATGAAAGGCTGTTGTCGCAATAATTTGCCTCCAACTTTGCCTTTTTAATATTACTGATGTCTTCTGATGTGAACGGAAGAATCACAGTCCCATATTCAAGTCCTTTAGATTTATGAACTGTAGTACATATAATATGCACACCCTCATCATCAACATCTGCAGATCTTGAAAGTTGTTGCTGACTTGTCAAAATATTTATACTTAAATATTCAAGAACTTGATTCAACGTCAATGCATCAATTCTCGAGAATTTGATTATGCATTCTAATAGATATTCATAATTTGCAATATATAATCTTTTCTTCTCAGCCAAACAACTATATATTTCCCATGGTTTTAGTGCATCAAAGATTCGTTTTAATGCAAATAATACTGGCTGAGTATAGACTTCATTTAAGGTGTCAAACCAAGTAATTCCTGTGCGCAACTCGAAGAATTCATTCAAAATTCGATTTAACTCATCAAGTTTTTGCTCATTACTCATTCCACGCATTTTAGCGTAATCCAATTTTAAATCTGTATAATTTGATTCAATAAAGTTCACCAAATATACTGGATTTGTACTATGCGTGATTGCTAATACCAATTTATATAAATCTAATGTTGAAGGTATTTGAAATAAGTCTCCACCTGTACTTACCTCAACGTTTACCCCCTTCTTGTTGGCAGCATTTATTACGCTCTCAACTTGCCAATTACTACGTACAAGAACAGCTATCGTCCTCTCCTCTTTCGACAAGCTCTTCTGCGCCATTAATGTTTCTATTTTTTTCTTTTCTTCATCCAATGTGTCTACCAGCAACTCTAGTAATGCTTCAGCATCTTTTCCATGACAAGATAATTCAACAAATAGATTTTCCTCTGTTGCGTCAAAAAAAACATTACTTGTTAATCGATCTTCCTCTCCTTGATACGGCAAAACACCCTGACTTCCCATTTTTGCAAATAGTCCATCAAATAATTCAAGTAGTCTTCCATCGGTTCGATAATTACGATTCAGTCTAAAGCGTTTCCATTCAATATCTTTTCCATATTGTAGCTTTTGGAAAGCGTTCAGCTTAGCGCCTCTAAATCTATAAATACTTTGTTTAAGATCTCCAACTACAAACAATTTACAATCGGCATTCATTAGTGCTTGCAATTTCTGAAAGATCTCTATCTGTACATCATCAGTATCCTGAAATTCGTCAATAAACATATACCGTAATCGTAAATCTTCTATTATTTCGCATCCACTTGAGAGAACCTTTCCTAGTTCAATTAAACACTCCTTCAAATCAACATCATTGCTATTCTTCATCGACTCAATATATGTTGCCTCTGCAGGAAAAACCACTCTTGTTAATAGTTCATTGAAATACGGTATATTATTATCTACAGTTACGCCCATTTCTGCCGGTTTTATCTGTTCAAGATTAATGCTTTTTGCAAACAATTTATCTGCTATTGACATTAATTTTTTCTTTAAATCATAAATAGGAACAGGCAGTTCATTCACGAAATTAGAGTTTTTCTCTTCCATTTCTTCAAGAAATTCACCCAGGAAAATATCATATGCTTTTCCTCTTTTGTACTCGTTTGAAGAGATTCTAAAATTTGTTCCCAATCCAGTATATAATGATTCTCCACGTAAAATTCCTATTGCAAATTTATGTATTGTAGATATTTGCGACCTATCTATATCCTCAACATATTTAAGATATTTCTCACTTCCAGTTAATACAAAGTAGTTTATAAACATCTGCTTCAATCTCTTTTTCATATTGATTGCCGCATCATTTGTAAATGTAACCATTGCTATTTCATCAGCAATATTCATAACAGGATCAAGTTCCTTGTTGCACAAAAAAGCAACTCTTGAAACCATAGAAAAAGTTTTTCCGGTTCCAGCTCCTGCCTCAACTAGAATATTCTTTTCTGTAGTTGCATGTTCGACCTCATACTGCTGAAGGTTAAACTCAGTATTTTCTGATAGTTTCCTAAGAATTATCTTATTATCATCTGTTACTTTTCCTTCTACTATCTCAAAACTAGTCTCGCAAATTCTTGAAAGAGCTGAATACATATATAGTTCAAAATTAAAAATCCGAAAAATATCATCTTCATAATGTTTTTCCATTTTCTCAGAAGAACCAACAAATAAATTATTCTTCTTGTATCCTATATTCATCTTTTTTAGAAAGTAATCTAGATAAGACAATATAGACTTAAAGCTCTCTCTTCTCTCAACAAATACAACTGTTTTTACACCAGCAGCATACATGTCTACTACTTCTTTGCACTTTGAAGCATCAACACTTGAAGGTAGGAAAAATAATTTCGAATATGGAGTTATCGCATCTGCATACTCATTTTTTTTCATCAAATCAGGTTCGTAATTTCTACGAATCCTTAACATCAGATCATAAGTAAAATCGGAATGAGGAATGAGATTATTTTTTTCAAAAACAGTGTTTATTTTTTTGTTTAACAAGTCACCATCATCTAAACCTTCACTAAAAATGGTATATGCTTCTTCTGAAATAATATTTAAATGCTTTTCTAAATACTCTTCCTTGGATATAAATGGATAGCACACCATATCCAAGACCAAAGGACTTACATTATACTTTTCGCTAATCTTATTTAATAAAGCAAATCTATATGCTCTTGCCTGTTTTTTAGGAGATGTTTGAGTTTTGTCGTACCCTTCTACTTCTATTTCATCCACACCATTTACACATATCTTATCTGCTTTCCATCCTTTTACCTCAATAATCAACATTCCCACATTTTCAATCATGAGACAGAAATCGTATTCGCGACCGTTAATTTCCCTCTGATTATAGACAACAATATCATTTGGCAAATATTCATTTAGTCTCTCCCATACTTTTGCCTCCCCATTGTAGGTCGGTTTTTTATCAATCATTTTAGCCATCAGTCTAACCTCACAACTTATAAATCATCTGGAACTATCTCAACAACATCATCAATAGTACAATCTAACGCTCTGCATATTTTTGCCATAACTTCAATTGTCACATTCTCATCGTTTGATAGTTTCGTCATTGTACTGTTTCCAATTCCAGCCAAATCACGCAAGTCCTTCTTCTTCATATTTCTATCAATAAGAAGTTTGAATAATTTTTTATAAGTTACTCCCATGGTTCCTCCTGCACTTACAATAACGATTACTTGTATCAATCGACTCATTTGGGCGATATCATAAAACTTGTTATAAAATCCCTTATTTTAATAATATCACTTTCTATCCCATATGCAATCAGAAATGTTGTGGATTGGGTATTTTATTTGTGTTTATCTACAATCATCTTCAAAGTACAATCTTTTCTTTTGTGAATATTGTTCAATTCTAACTTCCAAACCTACACTCATCAAAATACGGACAAGTCAAGCAACACTGCCCACATCTTTTTTCTCTAATTCGCTTCTTTCTATTAAGCCAATATAAGAATCTTCCCATACAAATTCCTCCCATGGTTTTCGATAATCTTACTCTACTCAAACTGCTGTACCTTAAAAACGCCAGCTTGATTTTGAGCCACTACAAATAAAAGGAAGGCAACCATCACAGGTAAGCCCCCGCAACAATTGCCTTCACGTTTTCCATTTATTCTATTCAAGATTTGAAAGAAATTCTTTAGCAGCTTCTTTCATTTCTTCCACAACTTCACTTGGTCCTGTCACCTTTACATCCTTACCAAGACTAAAGATCCAGCCAAAGAACTGTCGACTTACATTCACATCCACATGTAGCTCGCTATGCTCATCATCGATAGGTCTGAAGGTAATATCCTTGCCAAATCTATCAATGAATACACCACACATATAGTTAGCAAATTCAATTTTTACTCTTGTCTTCTTGCCTTGATACATTCCAAAAGTTGACTTCGAATACTCTGCCATATCAAAATTTTTGAATGCATCTTTACCGGCACGCTTCTCTACCTCCACAGAGAGTCGCATCATTTTATCAACACGGTAATGCTTAATCTGCTGATCCAGATCATCAAAAGCTACCATATAATAATTCTCATCATCCCAAGTAAGAGCCCAGGGACTGACTACAAACCAGTCACCATTATGTCTAGGAACCAGTTTCTTGTTGATGTCCCACTTATAATATTTGAATTTAATCTTCTTGTTCTCATTGATAGCCGTATGAATGTCATCCACGTTATAGTAAACAGATTCATTCATCGTCTTAACTCGATCATTAATGTAGACCTGACGCTGAAGCTGCTTAGCCTGATGCTCGCTAACAAAACTCTTAATCTTACCAATCAACTCACGAGACTTTGACTGTGTAATGAACTTCGAAGATTGAATTGCATCAATAAGAAGCTTTACCTCTGCCAATTCAAACTTACGAGAACCAACATGATAATACGTCTCTCGACCAATTTGTTCTTTGATTATTTCAATGCCAAACTTATCAGTCATATCCTGAAAGTCAGCGTAGATACTCTTACGTTCTGCAGTGACTTCATACTTCTCTAACTCTTCCATAATCTGAGGCATAGTAATTGCATGCTCATCATCAGTTTTCTCCTGCATGATCTGCATTAAGTAAGAAAATTTGAACTTTTGATTAGTACCTCGTGCCACAGAAAACACCTCCCTAGATTTTCTTCTATACTCAATTATCGGCATGTTTAAGCCAAAAGTCTATCTCAAAATAATAATTAAATGATTTTTATCGTACATCTCCCTCGCTCACAATACATGACTCCCAATACACAACTTACGACTAGACAAAGAAAAATGTGCTGAATATACTTGGCTTATAATTTGATTCGGAGGTATTAAATATGACTGGTACTGATAAGATATGCGAACTACTTAATGATTACTTTCAGAAGTGTAAATCCGAAGGCAAAGAGTATGTAATACTCAGAGCTTCAGACATTGAAGACATGTTTGACATTGCTAGAACAATCTACAGAGATCCAAACAAAAACAGATATCCTGCAATATGCTCCACCATGAAAAGACTAATGAATGACAAAGATGATATCGTGTTTGCTACTCCTAGTGAGCAAAGTCTCGACTCTGAACATCTACTGTTTTCAGCCTGCCAGCGGATATGGTGCATGTATATTGATTCGGGAGCATCCCAATATCCGAGAAATCCGAGAACAGCGTGGCATTTACCAAGATGACCTTGCCGCTGCTATCAGATTCAGCACCAAAACTGTCGGCAGGATAGAACGTGGGGACAGCACCCCATCTGCCGAGTTTATGCTACGGATTTCTAAATACTTTAATTTATTGGTGGAAGATGTCTTCCATGTAGAAGATTGAGCTGGGTAGATGCCACCCAGCTCTTTTTATGTTTGAATCGTCAACCTTCAATTCGATTATGTTTTCATCTCCAAACACATTTTTTCATCCAATGCAATGTTATATTAAATGAAAAAATCATTTGATATCATAACAAAAGTTATATTATTCTCTTCTTATATGTGCATATAATCCCAACTATAATGATAGTTATGTAATAAAGAATAGTACGAGCATTTTTAATTTTATCAGCTATCATAATTCTGTATGCCTCCTTCTTCCATGAGATTACAGCAAACGTAGTAGTAATGTC
>ERZ827104.201-NODE-201-length-67848-cov-21.162406_pt1 | contig 67848 bp, 65 predicted proteins | sample MGYA00519781_ERZ827104 | MGnify/ENA primary metagenome ERZ827104 (study PRJEB31778, sample SAMEA3449257) | human gut metagenome | biome: human gut; feature: human-associated habitat; material: faeces | place: United Kingdom | collected 2010/2012 ...
AGAGTGGGATTTGTTAGAAATAGCATTTACGAAAAAGGATTAAAGAAAATGGCTAGAGCATGACGTAATGCTGTAGAAAGAAGAATGTCGGAAAGCCGTGTGAGGGAGAACCTCATGCACGGTTTGATGAGGGGCGGATGAAATTTTCATCCGCCTACTCTACGTGAATGACTTGTGAGAGGACGCTTATATTTGCCCAGTCAACGTTATGAAAAGCACCACAGAATCTGCAATTTGCACTATGAAACTCACGGTTGTTGGATGAATGCCTGCTACAAGTGAAAGTTCCCAATCATAATTCAATCTGTCATTTTGATCATAAGCAGCAAGATATTCGATAGGCTCTAAATCTCCAACAAAACATTCACCACTATTTAAAATCAGGGATATGCACTGCCAACATGGAATCTGATCCATAAATTTCCATTCAGACAAAATTAAGAATTTCATAAACTTTTGTATCTTGCTTTTCCATAAGGACTTCTATATTCTGAAATTATAGAAAAAACGTCCGCAGAAAGCGGCATTTTATGGGAGGAATGCATATGAACCGAAGTTTATGGAGAAAGGCGGTGGCACTGACACTTACAGCCGCAATGACAGCAGGGCTTACTGCCTGTGGCGGTGGCGGCAACAGCACATCCGCAGACGGAAAGAAGAGATATTTCAAAGCAGATTATCTGAGTGATCTGCCGGACAGTTTTAATGATACGACAAGTAATATACAGTTTAAGGGAGATGTGATGTATTACACTTCCAGCAATGAGGACTACACAAAATCCGGACTGTATTCCTATAATCTGATCACCGGAGAAAATGCACAGCTTTATGAGCAGGCGCAGAGTGACGGCAGCGGAAACAGCAGCTGGGTGTCAGGATATACCGTGGCAGACAGCGGAGAGGTTTACCTGTTTGTGACGAAGAACCAGATGGATGAGTCGAGTGTCACCGAGGATTATTCTGACGCAACACTGGATGATGTGTTAAGTTATATGGCAGACCAGTGGGGATACAGTGCCGAGGATGCAGAAAAGGACTGGAATGATTATTATGCAAAAGATTATACGGATGAGAACGGCAATGTAAACTATGGCAGATTTCTGCTGGCTCAGAATGCGAGATTCATTCAGACCTCTTCCATTCTCAAAGTGGACACATCCGGAAATATTGCGTTTGAACAGGACATGGATCTCGGAGCAAATGCAGAGAATGTAAGCTGTAACGGGATAGCAGTGGATAAGGAGGGAAACCTTTATCTTGCCCTGAATACCTGGTCCAATAATGACAGTGGCAACAGCGTCAGCTCAGATGAATATTTTACACTTGTAATAGGAGGGGACGGCAGCCAGAAGGGCAGGATCCCATCGGATGGATATACATCCAGACTGGTCGGGCTTGCGGACGGAACGGTTGCCTCCATCGGATATGGGGATGCCGGATGTGAGCTGCGGCCGTTAGATGTCGGCGCAATGAAAGAACAGACAGACAAGGCAATTGAAGTCCCTTCCGATACAGTCTCTGTGTTAGATGAGAAGAATCTGCTGGTCACAGAGGGCAGCAGTGTTTATAAGTACAATCTGGATACGAAGGAAAAAGAGGAATTTTTCAGCTGGATGGACTGTAATATTTCCAGCTCCAGCGTGAGCAGCTACGGAGTCCTGTCCGATGGAAGGATCGCAGCTTATCTTCAGAACTGGAACTCCAACGGAAACCAGACGGAGATCGCACTGATCAAAGAAGTGGATGCCAGTGAAGTGGCAGATACCGTAAATCTCACACTCGCCTGCATGTGGACAGGTTCAGACGTGGAGGAGAAGGTGATCGCATTTAACAAGAGTCAGGATAAGTATCATATCACAATGAAGTCTTATGGAGACGGCGCAGAGGAGTACGAGGATGCAGTGAACAGCTTCAACACGGCAGTGACATCGGATTCCAACATTGATCTGGTGCTTTTTAACGATTATTCCCAGGCGATCAATTTTGCATCCAAAGGATTAAATGTGGATCTGTATGGACTGCTGGACAAAGACACGGAACTTTCGAGAGATGATTTCCTTCCAAATGTACTCACTGCATGCGAGTATGATGGAAAACTGGCGATCCTGCCGCAGACCTTTACGTTACAGACGGTGATCGGAAAAGCGGATGATGTTGGAACGACACCGGGATGGACCGTGTCGGATATGAAGGCGCTGCTCGCATCCAAACCGGAAGGAACACAGCTTTTCTGGGGTATGGACCGGACGTCTGCATTGACAGCACTGATGAGTCTCGGCTATAATGATTTTATCAACTGGGAGGATGCAAGCTGTAATTTTGACAGTCAGGAATTTATAGATGTACTGGATTTTGCAAATATGTTCCCGGAAGAGTTTGAATATAGAGATGATATGGAAGACAGCACGGTTCTGCTGAGTCAGGGAAAACAGCTTTTAGATACTTATTATCTCAGTGATTTTGAGCAGGTACAGATGTACCGTGCGATTTTTGGAGGTCCGACAACATTTATCGGTTATCCGACCAGCGAGGGAAACGGAGCAATGCTGAGTCTGAACAATATTATTGGAATTTCCAATAGCTGTAAGGATGTCGATGGTGCATGGCAGTTTTTAAGGACATTTTATCTGCCAAAGAAGAGCAGCGACGGCGACAGTGATTACACTTATGGATTTTCCATTAGAAAAGACGATTTTGAAAAATATTGTCAGAACGCAATGAAAGCAGACTCTGACGGCGGAAGTACCTGGGGCTGGGGGGAATTCGAAGTTGAGATCCAGCCGGCGACACAGGAGGATGTAGATCAGGTAAAAGATCTTGTATACAATACAACCGCTGTTTCCGGTGCCGTTTCCGATGATATCACCAATATCATCAATGAGGAGGCAGCAGCCTATTTCTCAGGACAGAAGTCCGCAGAGGATGTGGCAGAAATTATCCAGAGCAGAATGCAGGTATATTTAAGTGAGACGAAGTAAGAAAAAGGATTTTAGTAAGGTTATAAAAAAACAGAATAAATCATGGTTTCATAGGCTGGTGTCAGGAGCGTTCCTGGCACCGAGCGTTCTGGGAGTACTGTTGTTTTTTGTACTCCCATTTCTTGTAGTGATCTATTTTTCCTTTGTGAATAATCCGGTGGCAAAAAAGTTTGTGGGACTGACAAATTACATCAATGTCATTCAAAATGGGGCATTCCGGACAGCAGTTGGAAATACACTATTTTTTTCGGTAGTGGCAGTGCCGCTTGCCGTGATCCTTGGCATGGCACTCGCATTTCTGCTGGATGCAGGCATTCCGTTAAAAAGTGAACTGCGGAGTTGTTTTCTGACACCGCTTATGGTGCCGACAGCGTCTATCGTGCTGATCTGGCAGGTGCTTTTTGATTACAATGGTGTTGTGAATGTGGCAGTGCAGAAGTTCGGCGGAGGACAGGTGGACTGGCTGAAATCTTCGGCAGGTCTTTTGGTCATTATTCTGCTGTTTTTATGGAAAAACTTAGGTTACAATATGATCCTCTTTTTGTCTGCGATGGGAAATATCCCAAAGGATATTATCGAGGTGGCAGAGTTGGACGGGGCAAACCGCTGGCAGATCTTCCTGCATGTTAAATTGCGGTATCTGTCACCGACGATCATGTTTGTGACGATACTTTCCATGATCAATTCGTTTAAGGTTTTCCGTGAGATTTATCTTCTGACAGGCGAGTATCCGTACGGTGCACTTTATATGCTGCAGCATTATATGAACAATACGTTTGCTTCGGCAGATTACCAGAAACTTTCCACGGCAGCAATTTATATGTCCTTTGTGATGATCGTCATTATGGGAATTTTATTTTGGGTGGAACATCATTTTGGAAAGGATTTGGAGGAAGAATGAAAAAGAGATCAGAACGAAAAAAATTATGTATCCGCATCTGCCTGACGGTGATCGCAGTGGTTACGGCGCTGATTTTTATCATGCCGATCGTTCTTACCATCAGCAATTCGTTTATGTCGGCAGCGGAGATCACCTCCAACTATGGTTCTATTTTCCAGAAGACGGATACCGGGGGCAAGCAGTACATCTCTCAGACGGTAAACCTCAAATTTATACCGGATATGGTGACTTTCTCACAGTATGCGACCGTGTTATTTAAGAGTCCGGACTATCTGTTGAAGTTTTGGAATTCCGTGATCTTAGTGGTGCCGATCGTGGTATTCCAGCTGGTGGTGGCAGTGCTCGCCGCATATGGCTTCACAAGGACCAGAGGAAAACTTTCCGCAATCGTCTTTTTTGCATATGTGATCTTAATGATGATGCCATATCAGGTTACACTGGTGCCAAATTATCTGGTCTTAAACTGGATGAAGCTACTGGATACGAACTGGAGTATATGGCTTCCGGGTATTTTTTCACCGTTTAGTGTGTACCTGATCACGAAGTATATGAGACGAATACCAGTGCCGCTCATCGAGGCGGCGAAGATTGACGGAGCCAACGAGTTTCAGGTCTTTACAAAGATATGTATTCCAATCTGTAAGGGCGTGATCACAACCTGTGCGATCCTGGTATTTATGGATTACTGGAATATGGTGGAACAGCCACTGCTGTTTTTTAACGATACAGATAAATACCCGCTGTCGATCTTTTTGTCAAAGATCAATGCGCAGGAAGTGGGACTGGCATTTGCAGTGGCGACTTTTTACATGATCCCAAGCCTTTTGATTTTCTTATACGGTGAGGATCAGCTGGTAGAAGGTATCGCTTATCAGGGCGGTGTCAAAGGATAGAAAATGGAGAGTTAAAAAGATGACAGATAGAAAAGATAAAATAAAGAATATCACAATTATATTTTTACTGGTGATGCTGATACTTACCTTTTTTTCCAATACGATCATGAATTATTCGCTTGTGGAAGTCAGCACACAGCAGGTGACAAGCGGTCAGATCACTTCCAAGGTGCGCGGAAGCGGTTCTGTGGAGGCGAGTGAGAGCTATTCCGTCACGATCGAGGAGACAAGGAAGATTGCAACGGTCAACGTGAAAAAGGATGCGGAAGTAGCAACCGGAGATTTACTGTTTACCTTAGAGGATACAGACAGTGATGAGTTAGATGCTGCAAAGAAGAGTTTAAACGAGGCACAGGCAGCCTATGAATCCGCAGTGCTTACCGCAGGGATCACAGTGGCAGAGCGTCAGAGCATTGAGGCTGGAAAGGGATCTAGCCTCACCCAGAAACAAAATGAGATCGCAGCAGCAAATCAGAGAGTGAAGGATGCGCAGGCTGCAGTGGATGCTGCACAGGCAAGTGTCGATAAGATCAAAGCACAGATCGATGCGGTCAGCAACTCAACAGCAGACACGACTGCAGAGGAAAAGGCAGTGTTAGATGCAGAAAAAAAGAACAGTGAGGCGCAGGACAGCCTGACGAGTGCGGAGAGTGCTTATACACCGGTGAAGAGTGCGTATGATACGGCGCTTTCAGGTCTGCAGAGCGCACAGAGTGCGTATGATGAGGCTGTGGCACTCAAGAACGAAGCACAGCTCAATTGTGATAAAGCAGAGAAAGCTTATAATGATGATAAGACTAACAACGATAAAAAAACTGCATGGGATAATGCTAAAACTGCGTTGGATGGAAGTGTCAGCGCAATGAATAAGGCAAAGCGCCAGTTAGATACTGCCCAGTCCACATTTAACACCTGTCAGGCTAACTTAAACAAAGTTCAGGGTTCCTACGATTCTGCCAAGTCCGCAGCAACCGACAGAAAGAATGCTCTGAGCAATGCAAACTACAATCTCTCCGTGAAAAAACTGACTGGCACGAACACAGCAGAAGCGAACAATCTGCAGGCGCAGCTGAACACGGCAACGGCGGCACTGACCGATGCAAACACAGCATTGACCAGTGCAACCAATGATCAGAAAAAAGTGACCGATAAGATTAGTGGCGAGGTGACGATCGCATCTGCCTATAAAACAATGACAGATCTTCAGGAAGAAGTAGCAAAATTACAGGCGAAATCCATCGGAACAGAGATTACATCACCAATATCAGGAACTGTTACTGATATTGCAGTGACAGCAGGAACTACGGTCAACGCCAACGATGTCATGATGACCATTCAGCCGGAAAACAAAGCGTATGTGTTACAGTTCTCTGTGACTGAAAATCAGGCAAAGAAGGTCAGAGTCGGAGATACGGCGGAAGTACTGAATAACTGGTACGGAAATGATGTTTCCGCAGTCGTGTCAGCCATCCGCAAAGATCCACAGAACCGCTCCAACAGTATTATCATCTGTGAGATGAAAGGGGATGTGTCAGTCGGAGACAGCTATACACTGTCTATCGGGGAACAGAGCTCCAACTATGACACGATCGTACCGACGAGTGCTATCCGGGAAGATTCCAATGGAAAATTCATTCTGATCATAGAGTCAAAGAGTACACCGCTTGGAAACCGCTACTATGCGAGACGCGTGGATGTGGATGTTATCACATCAGACGATACAAAATCAGCAGTGACCGGAGCTTTGGAAGGTTATGAGTATGTGATCACAACGACTACAAAACCGATCAAGGAAAACGAACAGGTACGTCTTGCATCAGAATAAACAGAAAGGAATGACACATGAAGGTAAAGCAGTACAGAAAAATACTTCTATTAGTGCTGATGATATGTGCTGCCATTCTTTTCGGCTGTGTGGAACGGGCACTCGGCAGACAGCTTTCCACACAGCAGATCGCATCAGAGTGGTCAGCAGAAGACAGTTATGCACAGATTTCCTGCTTTTTTTCCAAAGATGCAGCAGTGACGAAGGACTATGTGATACAGCTGGAACAGAAATTAAAAACTGCATTGCAGGAGGCGTCAGAGGATACATCGGATGTAAACGGAAGAACGCTGGTGGACTGTTACAGCACAAAAGGGGAACTTACCCTTTATTCTGACCGGGCATCCATCACGGCGAGAGCATTCGGTGTTGGAGGAGATTTTTTCACATTTCATCCGCTGAAACTGTTGTCCGGCAGCTATTTTGATGGAGAAGATTTAAACAAAGACGGTGTGGTCATTGATGAAAATGTTGCATGGCAGTTATTTGGTTCCAACAATGTCGCAGGAATGCATGTGGAAATCAACGGAGTACAGTATCCGGTGCGCGGTGTGGTAAAAAGCGATAAGGGATATTTCAGTGATGCGGCGGACGAGGAAGCAGCAACCGTTTATGTCTCTTATGAGATTTTAGAAGGCGGATCAGGCAGCAGTACTGGCGGCATGGATAGCGCAGCAGCCAGCACACCGGCAGCAGGCACGACGGATTCAAAGGGTGGAAGTTACGGACAGGCAGCTGGAACGACGCTTGACAGCTATGAGCTTCTCATCAAAAATCCGGTGCAGAAGTTTGGATTCAATGCATTAAAAGAAGCATTGGGATTGGATGAAAGCAGTTATGAGATCGTTGAAAATTCTTCCCGTTTTGGATTGATGAATCGTTTTATGGTATTAAGAAATTTTGGAATCCGTTCGATGAATACAAAGAATATTGTTTTCCCATATTGGGAAAACCGGGCGAGAGCTTATGAGGATCTTGCAGCGCTGCTGTTAATTCTGGAATTGTTATGTCTGATCTATCCGGTCATTTTTACAGCCGGGAAAATACACTGGCTGTGGAAACACAAGACTGAAATCCGACAGAAGCTGGTGCAGTGGATCAAGGTGTTTGTGAAAGAACTGCGGATCTGGATGAAACATGTGAAAGCACAAGAGCGTCCGGTGAAAAAACAGTGACATTGGAAAAAATAAAGGAGTGGCGGTATTCAGGACAGAATACCGCCTTGATGTATTTATGAAAAGAATTGTTTTGTTGGTTGGCGGCGTGGAAACGCTTGCCTACTTTTCCATACAGATGGGAAATGAATGGAAGCGCATGGGCTATAAGGTGTTTTATTTTGACTTGGAGGATGAGAGGAACAGTGCCAAAAAGCTGCGCAGATTTATCAAACCGGGGGAGACAGTGCTTGTCACGTTTAACTTTGAAGGTCTGGAAAAAGAGGCAGGCGTTTACCGTGAAGGCATTGGCTATGTATGGGATGAATATGCAGTTCCGTGTTACAACATCGCCGTCGATCATCCGTATTATTACCATGAGAGACTTGCGGATCTTCCAAAAAAATATTACCACATCAGCATCGACCGGCTGCATGAGGCTTATTTTAAACATTTCTATCCGGAGTTTACGCACCGTGGATTTCTTCCGCTTGCAGGAAGTAGTTTAGAAGAGTTATGTAAACTGAATAGCGGTAAGGAAGATGGAAAACAATCGGTTGAATATCCGGCAGAAGCAAACAGGAAGCCTGTTGAGAAAAAATACAATGTCATTATGACAGGAAACTTTACCCCGACGTCTTTCTGTGAACCGTATATCCACTGGATCAACGATGAATATGCAGCCTTTTATCAGGGAATCATCGATGACATCATTGCGCATCCGCATCGCACGGTCGAGGAAGTGGCATTGGAACACTGCGAGCGTGAGATGGGGGAGAATACTTATAAGGATCTCCGCATGGCGCTGCACCGCATGATATTTATTGATATCTATGTGCGCAATTACTGGCGCAGGGAGGCGGTAAAAGTGCTGGTGGACGCAGGAATACAGGTGGATGTATTCGGCAAGGGCTGGGATGAACTTACCTGCGAACACCCGGAAAACATGATCCTGCATCCGCAGACAACCTCAGAGGAGTGTTTAAAAGCAATTGCGGCGTCCAAAATATCGTTGAACGTCATGCCATGGTTTAAGGACGGAGCACATGACCGTGTCTTTAATTCCATTTTAAATGGCACTGTCAGCGTGACCGATACGAGCAAATATCTGTGCGGGGAATTAAAAGAAGGACAGGGCGTATGTTATTACGATCTTGCCCATATGGAAAAACTGCCGGAGCTGGTGAGAGATCTGCTGGCGGACGATGCACGCCGGGAGGAGATCGTAAGAGCCGGTATCCCTGTGGTGGAAGAAAAACATACGTGGATCAGGCGAGCACATCAGCTGCTGGAATGGATCGAGGAAGATGCACGCGGGACAGACAGAAAAGATTGAGAGAGAAACGGGAGTAATCGGAGAAAAGCGAAGAATTCCGCATAAAACAGTTGCATTTTGCAGATAATGAGGGTATAATGTCGGAAGAAATTGGCAGTGACGAAAGCTACGACCGCAAAGCTGTTTCAGAGAGCCGGTGGCAGGTGTAAACCGGTGCAGTGAGTAAGGTCTTTCCACTTTCAGAGCCGGTGATGAAAGTCACAAGGTTCGTACCCTGTATCGTACGTTTGAGAGGTCGGAAGAAGATCTGTTCTTTAACATAGAGAAAGAGAGGCAGAGTATTCCGGCAATATGGGTGGCAACGCGGAAGAGAATACAGCCTTTCGTCCCATGTGTTTGACACAGGGGCGGAAGGCTTTTGTGTTATAAAAAAGAAAAAGGAGCTTAGAAAAAATGATCGATTTAAAATTTTTAAGAGAAAATCCGGAAATCGTAAAACAGAACATTAAGAACAAATTCCAGGATCAGAAATTACCGTTAGTAGACGAAGTGATCGAGTTAGATGCGAAGGCAAGAGCAACACAGAAAGAGGCAGATGAGCTTCGTGCAAGCCGTAACACCTTATCCAAACAGATCGGACAGTTAATGGGACAGGGCAAGAAAGAAGAAGCAGAGGCAGTAAAGGCACAGGTAAGTGCCAATGCAGCACGCCTTGCTGAGTTAGAGGAAACAGAGAAAGAGTTGCAGGAAAAAGTAACAAAGATCATGATGGTAATCCCAAACATCATCGATCCGTCTGTTCCAATCGGAAAAGATGACAGCTGCAACGTGGAGATCGAAAAATTCGGCGAACCTGTCGTTCCTGATTTTGAAATCCCATATCACACAGATATCATGGATCGTTTTGATGGTATCGACCTTGACGCAGCAGGAAAAGTTGCAGGAAACGGTTTCTATTATTTAATGGGTGATATCGCAAGAATCCATTCCGCAGTGATCTCCTACGCAAGAGATTTCATGATCGACCGTGGATTTACTTACTGTGTACCACCATTCATGATCCGAAGCAACGTTGTAACAGGTGTTATGAGTTTTGACGAGATGGATGCTATGATGTACAAGATCGAGGGAGAGGATCTTTACCTGATCGGAACTTCCGAACATTCCATGATCGGTAAATTCATTGACACGATCAACGATGAAGAAAAATTACCATACACACTGACTTCTTACTCTCCATGTTTCCGTAAGGAAAAAGGAGCACACGGTATCGAGGAACGTGGTGTATACCGTATCCACCAGTTCGAGAAACAGGAAATGATCGTTGTCTGCAAACCGGAAGAATCCAAAATCTGGTATGATAAATTATGGCAGAACACCGTTGACCTGTTCCGCAGCTTAGATATTCCGGTCCGTACATTAGAGTGCTGCTCCGGCGATCTCGCTGACTTAAAAGTAAAATCCTGCGACGTAGAGGCATGGTCTCCAAGACAGAAGAAATACTTCGAAGTTGGAAGCTGCTCAAACTTAGGAGATGCACAGGCAAGACGTTTAAAGATCAGGGTAAAAGGAAAAGACGGAAACAAATATTTTGCACATACCTTAAATAACACAGTTGTTGCTCCACCACGTATGCTGATCGCATTCTTAGAGAACAACTTAAATGAGGACGGAAGCGTCAACATTCCAAAAGCACTTCAGCCATATATGGGTGGAATTGAGAAGATCGTTCCAAAACACTAAGAAGAAATAGAAAAGTAAGAATAAATAAAAAAGTAAGAACAAATAAAAAAGTAAGAACAAATAAAAAAGAATGTATCCGGAGGAAATTGATCCGGATGCATTCTTTTTTTAAAAAATTATTTCTCATAAATACAGTGTGTTCCCTGATGCTGCATCAGCCCGCCAAGACATTTTTTGTTGCAGCGGACGCAGCGGTGGATCTGGTCTGCATGACCATTTTTCAGCTTGTTCACCCAGTCAGGATCAGCCAGTAACTGGCGGCTCATGGCAGCACACTGAATACGGCCATCTGCTAACTGTTTTTCCACAAAATCAGGATCGGTAAGTCCGCCGACACCACAGATCGGAAGATTGGTGTACTGTCTTACCTCATCACAGAATTTCAGGAAACATCCCGGTTCACTAAAATACGGATGGTTTTTCGGTGGGATGGTATTCTCAAGATCAGAATGGTTTGCGAGTGTGACATGGAAGCTTGTAACGCCTGCTTTTTCCAGCATTGGAACAAATACCTTCAGCTCATCCTCGATAACACCTGCATTTCCGTAGTGTGGATTCTCCTGACGGACGGCAAGCTTGTAATCGATTGGCATATCCGGCAGTTTTTCGCGGACGGCAGAAACAGCCTCCACTGCAAAACGGGCACGGTTTTCGGCAGTTCCGCCGTATTCATCGGTGCGGTGGTTGTAAATGGAAGAACTGAAACTTCCACACATACGGTCACCGTGGATCTGGATCATATCAAATCCTGCTTTTTTTGCGAGAACAGCGGCAGTGCCGAAAGCAGAGGTGATCTCTTTTACTTTTTTGTGAGGCATATTCGTAATATATGGAGCAACCTCATTATTTAAAAGAGGGCGGAGTTCCTGCATGCTGATCCGTTTTGTGAGCACGCCCGGAACATATTTTAACATGGCTTTGATATTGGAATCGGACTGATGAAGCTGGGCGCATACCTTACAGTCATTGTCATGGGCGATCCCAATCACTTTTTGATAGAATGCAAAGCCTTTTTTGTCAAAAAGCGATTTGCCGAAATGACTTTTTCCAACCGGAACGTCTCCGACAATGATCATAGCGCAGCCGCCAGCTGCAATCCGGCGTATTTTTTCAAAGTAATCTTCATCCGATAAACCGAATGTTGTAGGGGCAAAAATAATGCGGTTTTTTAAGGTTAATCCTCCATAATTGAAGGGAGTCTGAATTGTTTCGTACATAATCTCACACTTTCTGAATTGATATTTTACACAGCAGATTTAAAAGGAGCTGCTGCTCCTCATTGGTAAGACCGGTCAATTTGGTGGCATCCCAGTCGAAAAGTACCTGATGGCAGACATCAAAAGCCTGTTTCCCAAGAGGGGTTAAGGTTAACCGGTAACTGCGGCCGGATTTCTTTTCTTTGATCAGAAAACCATCTTCTGCAAGTTTCGCAACGGAGCGCTGCGAATGTCCCCAGTCCAGTTTTAAGGCGCTGGTCAGTTCTGATGGGGTACACTCAGGATGTTTGCCCACATAAATGATAAAGTACATCTGACCAAAGTTAAGACCTAACTCATGGAGCTTTTCTGTTGTGTAAGCGGCAAATTCTTTATATAGTTCAGTTGTATAGTAGGAAAGAGTTGATATTTGCATAAATCCTCCTTACATCGCAAAGCGAAATCCAATTTTCATATCGAAAACTGAGTATTTCCGTTTCCAACTGCACACAGTATAAAACCTATACTTGACTTTGTCAAGTAAGAAAATAAAAAAAGTTGTATGAGTTTTTGACCGGATGACTTGTGATCTTTTATCATTCGGGTGAAAACCCATACAACCGTTCCTGCTTATTCAGAAATATGATTTTCGCGCATATATTCCCCAATTTTTTTATCACAGGCAAGAATGTGGTTTGCAAGCCAGTTCAGTAAAAACTGGATCAGATCAAGAAGATATACCTGCTGGTTGTCATCCAGATCCTCCATTTCATCCAGATCGATATTTACAAGACGGTCTACAAATGCAGCGTGTGCCCGTTTCTGTGAAGGAAGTTCAGGATAATGGATGCGCTCCATCAGAGCCTCTTCCTCGCTGAAATGTAATTCCGTATAATCTCTCAGTTCTGCCAGCAGACGCATGATCTCATCGTATTTATCATGTAAAAGCTGGTCGTGGATGAGGTCATTGGTATCACTGATGATCTCAAACAGCTTGCGGTGCTCATCATCGACAAATGTGATGCCGGTTTTGTATTTGTCCGTGAATGCAAATGGATCCTCTGTAGATTCTTCCGTAGGGATCATTTTCCCGATCATCATATCGCTGCTTAAAATATGATGATAAAGCCAGTGCACGAGGTAAGTAAGAAGTTCATTTAACGATCTCTTGGCATTGCGTGGTGATGTGGTATCCAGTTTAAATTCGTTGATCGTCTTTGCAAATGCAGCATGTTCTGTCTTCTGGAGAGGAAGCTCAGGATCATGGATACTCTCCATATAAGCCTCCTCATGAGCAAGGTGCGTAGCTGCGTAATCTTTCAGGTTTGCGATCAGGCTTTGACCAATGGCTGTCACATCCTCTGTTTTCTCAACTAATTCGAATGCTTCATTTATCATCTGGAACAGACGCTTGTGTTCTTCATCGATTGCATCAATATGAAGCATACAGTCTTCTGTAAATTCGTACATAAAATCCTCCTTCTGTGTGTCATAAATCCGCAGCGCTTACGGAAAAGTGCAGTGGAATGTCTTTCGTGTTGCTACATTTATGTCATCATCATAGCACATGCTGGAAGAAAATTACAGTTGTTTTCGTGGAAATTATGGCATACTTTTACAGGTACTGCGGATGAAATTTGCAATAATCCTTTTCATCGATTCAAATTAATGATATAATTTTTCTAAAATGTTGACAGATATATATTTTATCTTCCTAAAATGTTGATGATTTACATTAAAAAGTGTTATTTATGTTGATCAGAGGTGCCTTATGTTAAAAAGAAAAGCAACAAATTTTATGAAAAACTGGATAAACACAAAGGATAAGAAGTGCCTTGTCGTTCAGGGTGCCAGACAAACAGGAAAGACATATACCGTTGAACGTTTTGCCGAAGAAAATTATGAAGAACTGATTGAAATTAATTTTAAACAGATGCCTTCTGCGATGGAGATATTTTCTGGAGATCTTACCGTAGATGCTATGGTTATGGGCATGCGGTTCCGCTTCCCTGAAAAGAAAATTATTCCTGGAAAAACATTGATTTTTCTGGATGAAATTCAGGAATGTCAGGAAGCGGTCACATCACTTAAATTTTGGGCGATAGATAATAAATATGATGTAATTGTATCTGGCTCACTTCTTGGAATCGATTACAAACGTGCCTCTTCTTATCCGGTTGGATATGTTGATTATTTGAAAATGTATGGGATTGATTTTGAAGAGTTTCTGTGGGGAATGGGAATATCCGGGGATATGATAGAAAATCTCTGTGGTTATCTGCGTTCTAAAACGATTGTGCCTGAAGCAATTCATTCGCAAATGATGAATTATTACAGACAGTACATTGCAATAGGTGGTATGCCAGAGGCAGTACAGAAATATATAGACACAAAAGATTTTAGGGAAATTGACAGGATACAGCGCAGCCTCTTACAGGGATACCAGTATGACATAGCACATTATGCAACAGCTGAGGAAAAGGTAAAAGCAGAGAAGTGTTATCTTTCTCTTGCAAAACAGTTACTGGATAAGGAAAACCATAAATTTCAATATAAAGAGGTCGAGCATGGTGGTCGGGCACAAAAATATTTTTCAAGTATTGAGTGGCTGCTTCGTGCGGATATGGTGCATTTATGCAAACTGGTAACAGATGTCAGATTTGATCTGGATGACTATGCAAGAGATGACTTTTTCAGGGCATACACAACGGATTTATCTCTTTTGATGGCGATGAAAGATTTTTCATTAAAGCAACATATCGTAGAAAATACGTTATTCGGAAACTCAAAAGGCGGTATATATGAATGTGCCATAGCAGATGCACTTTACAAGAAAGGATATCCGTTATATTTCTATAAAAATGAGACAACCAAGAGAAAAATTGATGTTATGATCCAAAAAGATGGTGTGGTAGTTCCGATTGAGGTTAAAAGTGGAAATACGCGGGCTAATTCCTTAAAATCTATTTTGAAAATGAATGCAGATATTCCTTATGGATACAAGTTTGTTGATGGTAATATAGGTGTAAGTGATGATGGTATCATTACATTACCGTTATATATGATCGCGTTTATTTAAAGTATTATTTTTTTTGACTGTGTGATATAATATTTTTAGAAGCTGTACCATTAAGCGTTTCGGACGTTTGCGAGAAGATGTCTACATCACTTGGCGTAATGGCAAGGCTTTTTCTTTTTCCTGAATACATAGTCTGTATTCTTAAATCATGATGTTTACTTTGAACATATGTTACTAATGTTTTTTCCATTTATATTTTTTTAAAAATATTATCACTGGATTCCCATAATACATTGTAGTTGTAGTTCCCGGTTATTACTTGGTATGTTATAATGAAGTAGCCGTAATTGTAATCTGTGTACCTGCTGTAGTTCCCGGTTATTACTTGGTATGTTATAATCAGAGAACCAGAAGAAAAAACTTATGATTGGCTGTAGTTCCCGGTTATTACTTGGTATGTTATAATGCAGAATATGAAGCCTTTGAAAAAGCTTTAGCTGTAGTTCCCGGTTATTACTTGGTATGTTATAATAAAAATGAGCGAAGATATGAGCGTATTTAGCTGTAGTTCCCGGTTATTACTTGGTATGTTATAATATATGCTCATAATGACACAGAACGTGGGTGCTGTAGTTCCCGGTTATTACTTGGTATGTTATAATGGAGATGTAATATTTAAAGCCGGTGGAACTGCTGTAGTTCCCGGTTATTACTTGGTATGTTATAATAGTGTTGCGGAACTTGCCGGTATGGTTCATGCTGTAGTTCCCGGTTATTACTTGGTATGTTATAATTCTGGAAGGTATGTCTTAAGCATCTTGCTGCTGTAGTTCCCGGTTATTACTTGGTATGTTATAATAAAACGGAAGATTATGAGATTCTCAAAACGGCTGTAGTTCCCGGTTATTACTTGGTATGTTATAATTGCGAGCAGATACACCTGCACTTGACATAAGCTGTAGTTCCCGGTTATTACTTGGTATGTTATAATCTTTCCACTTGCAGAGGAAGCCACTGGCGGGCTGTAGTTCCCGGTTATTACTTGGTATGTTATAATCTCCGGAGATGCAGCAGGAGGCACTTGCAAGCTGTAGTTCCCGGTTATTACTTGGTATGTTATAATTCAAAAGTTCACTCATGAAAACACCTCCATTGCTGTAGTTCCCGGTTATTACTTGGTATGTTATAATTTGTGGTCGGTGTCGCATGTGTCGTCATTGGCTGTAGTTCCCGGTTATTACTTGGTATGTTATAATAAACACAAAGCCGTATAACACCGAGCAACAGCTGTAGTTCCCGGTTATTACTTGGTATGTTATAATGAGAAAGCAGAGGAAACATATTGTCGGTACGCTGTAGTTCCCGGTTATTACTTGGTATGTTATAATTATCCATATTAGAAAGGTTGGTGAGCAATGCTGTAGTTCCCGGTTATTACTTGGTATGTTATAATAAAAAACTCAATAACGAAACAGAATTTAAAGCTGTAGTTCCCGGTTATTACTTGGTATGTTATAATTCGGCTACACACACCCACAGGTGTTCTGCCGCTGTAGTTCCCGGTTATTACTTGGTATGTTATAATGTAAAAGAGTGGAGTGATAGCGGATTGGATGCTGTAGTTCCCGGTTATTACTTGGTATGTTATAATATGAAAACTAATGAAAAAAGTGGTGTTCAAGCTGTAGTTCCCGGTTATTACTTGGTATGTTATAATCCTATAAAATAAGGTAAAAAGCTGTTTCTAGCTGTAGTTCCCGGTTATTACTTGGTATGTTATAATTACAAGGATTGTACCAGTTTTTTATTTATGCTGTAGTTCCCGGTTATTACTTGGTATGTTATAATTGCTAGCATGTTCAAATTTACTGCAGTTAGCTGTAGTTCCCGGTTATTACTTGGTATGTTATAATTTCATTTGTTCTTTTAACGAATGTAAATTTGCTGTAGTTCCCGGTTATTACTTGGTATGTTATAATTATCACAACAGAAAGCAGATGAACTATTTCGCTGTAGTTCCCGGTTATTACTTGGTATGTTATAATTGGTAAAAGGAGTAAAAGGAAAGCCCTCGAGCTGTAGTTCCCGGTTATTACTTGGTATGTTATAATAGGGAACGGAAAACCCTGCATAATCCAAATGATTATGCAGGGTTTTAACTTTCAAAAAACAAATAAAAAATGATTATAGTAGACGGAAAAAACACATTTTAAGAAAAAATCAAGAAATATGAAAAGCATTTTCCACTATATCCCTAAACAAAGCCGTACTTGCCTTACTCGGGCATACGGCTTTTCGCTTTATATCTATGCTACCTATTAAAAGGCCTTATTTTGATACTCGTTTTTAATAGCGGAAATGTTCTAAGCAATTCATTATTGAATATTTTCGATGTGTAACCATAGTTCTAACTTCTGTGGTTTAAATATTTAAATAGCAATTTTTTGTTGATTTAAATTAAAATGTACAAATTATTGGACAGTTAAAGTGCTATATCTTCAGTAATGAAAAATCAGCAGGGAAAACCCTGCTGAAGGAGAACAATATTCTCCATATTATATTTTCAATCCGCGTAGTAAAATACGACAATCTTTATTATAAATAATAACGTATGAATGTCAATTGGTAAAAATATTATTCTATAATATGGATAATATATTGACAAACAGGGTATGAAAGAATAATATGAAGATAGGAGGAAAGAAAAATGTATCTGGCACACAAGGAAAATGAAAAAAAGCAGGAATTAACAGTACATTTACTGGAAGCGGGACAGTATGCACAGAGTGAAGGAGAAAAGATAGGAATAGGAACATTAGCTACACTTTGTCTGCAATTGCATGATGCAGGAAAGTTTAGTACTGAATTTCAGGCATATATCAAGCAAGAAGATGATCTACCCAAAAGGGGAGCAGTAAATCATAGCTCTGCAGGAGCTGAATTATTAATGCAGGAATTTAAGAACAGTCCCTATCATTCAGTTCAAGATATGAGGCTTTTGATAGAGCTTATTTCATATACGATTACGGCACATCATGGAATTTATGACTGCATAGATGAAGATGGCGAAGACAAGTTTGAAGTCAGATTGAATGTGGTTGAAAAAGAAAAACTGGATGAAATTGCAAGACTGTGGTTTGAAGAAATGCATTTTACAAAAGATATGTTATGCAGTCAGATGAGAAAGGCATATGGTGAATTCATAACCGCTTTTTTGAAACCATTAAAACAAATCTGTCAGAATGGACAGACAGAAGGCACAGAGAGATTTTTTTATATGAGCTGTATGGAACGATTGCTTTTGTCTTTACAAATAGACTCAGACTGGACAGATACAGCAAGAGCAATGGGTGACAGTATGCTTGATGATAATATGGAAACTGCAAACGTATATCAGAAGGCTTTGAAAAAATATCAGCAATATATGGATAAGCTGGAAAAAGAAGCACAGGAGAATCTCAGAACAGAGAAACAAAAACAAATCTTCGAACTGCGAAAAAAGATTAGAGAAGAATGTATGAATTTCTCAGAGACATCATATGGAATATATCGGTTATCACTTCCGACAGGTGCGGGAAAGACGTTAGCATCTTTGGGATATGCACTGAAAGTGGCAGCAAAGAGAAAAACATCGGAAGTTTCTCACATTTTTTACATAAGTCCTTATATATCCATCACAGAACAGAGCACTGAAGTGATAAAAAAAGCAGTCGGAAACGAAGAATGGGTGATGGAACATCACTCAAATGTCAGCAATTCTGATGAACAGGAGAAGCAGATAGATACTGCATGGAAGGAACCGATTATCTGTACAACTATGATTCAATTTTTGTATACGTTGTTTTCACAGAAAAATAAAAGCATCCGCCGTTTTCATCAATTGAAAAATTCAGTGATTATTGTGGATGAAGGGCAGGCACTGCCGGTGCAGACAATACACACATTTAATCTTATGATGAATTTCTTATGTTATGTATGTCATGCGACTATTATTTTGTGTACAGCCACCCAACCGCAATTGGCATCTGGCAATATAAAAAGAAAGATTCTATATACAGCGCCTAAGGATATGGTCACAGGAGTGTGTGATATTTTTCAGCGTTTTCAGCGTACGAACATCTCTTTTGAAATAAATGAGCCAGACACATTTGAATCACTGGGAGAGAGGATAAGCCATGATTTCCAAAAAGAACGGACAATACTTCTAATTTTGAATAAAAAAGAGACGGTTGGAACATTTTTTGATTACATAAAAGCAGAATTGAAAGATGTGAAGATTTTTTATCTGACAACAAACTTATGTCCGGAACATCGGAGTGATCAATTGGAAAGCATAAAAAATTATCTGAAAAATAGTACAGAAAAAGTTTTGATTATAAGTACAAATCTGATAGAAGCGGGAGTGGATCTGTCAGTCAATCATGTCTATCGTTCACTTGCAGGATTGGACAATATCGCACAGGCGGCAGGTCGTTGCAACCGAAACGGGGAAATGGAGCAGGGGAGGGTTACTGTAATTCAATTAGTTGGAGATGAATTTGAGGTGATTCGAACAGCTCAGAAGAAAACGGAAGAAGTCTGTGAAAAATATAATCAGTCCAATAGTACGGAGAGTATTATTTTCCCAGAGTGGATGGATTGGTATTATGAAATTTATTATAAGGAAGTCAGCAATAAAATGGATTATGATATAGGAAAAGGCGAAACAATATATAAATTATTGAGCAGTGGATTTCCGGGAGAACGGAAACATTTCATCAGACAGGCATTTAAAACAGCAGGAGAAAACTACAGACCGATTCAGGAAGAGGGAAAAACAGTGATAGTTCCATATAAAGAGGGAATGGATATCCTTGAAAAACTGGAAACAGCGCAGACGGTATCTGATAAAAAAAGATTATTAAGAAAGATACAGCGTTATACGGTGTCTGTTTATGAAAATAAATTAAAAGAATGCTTACAAAATGGAGTGATAGAAGAAAGCAGGCTTTTACCAGACGTATATGTAGCTAAAAATTATGATATGGAAAAAGGACTGCTCAATGAACTTGTATTACAATATTATTGAAAAAGGGGGAAAGAAGAATGGAAAGAGAAAATGCAATAGAATATAAAGTCTATGGGAAATATGCACTTTTCACCGATCCATTAACGAAAACAGGAGGCGAAAAACTGTCATATCAGGTGCCAACGTATCAAGCATTGAAAGGAATCACAGAAAGTATTTACTGGAAACCTACGTTTACGTGGGTGATTGATGAGTGCAGAGTGATGCATCCAATACGGACAGAGTCAAAGGGAATGCGCCCGATAAAATATCAGGGAGGAAACGATCTGGCATCTTACACATATTTAAAAGATGTAGAATACCGGGTGAAAGCACATTTTGTATGGAATGAAAACAGACCGGATCTTGTAAATGACCGGAATGAGAATAAGCATTATCAAATTGCAAAAAGAATGTTAGAAAGAGGAGGCAGGAGAGATATTTTTCTTGGAACAAGAGAATGTCAGGGATATGTAGAACCCTGTACAGTGATGGAAGGAGAAGGATTCTATGACAATGATGGAAATATTTCTTTTGGAATCATGGTACATGGAATTACATATTCGGATGAAGCAGTCAGGGAGAATGAGAAAAAGCATATGACGATCCGGTTATGGAATGCATACATGAAAGACGGAGTGATTAGATTTCCGGAACCGGAAGAATGTCAGATCAGAAAAGTAGTTGCGGAAATGGAAATGAAAACATTTGACGAAAAAAATTTCTGTGGAATAAGGGAATTTGAAAGGGGGAATCTTTTTGGGCTGGATACAAATGCTTGAAAAAACATATGACGCATGCGAAGCGATTGTGGGGAAAAAGGTAAATGAAGATCCAATCTTACTTCCAATCTCGCATTCTACAGCAAATGCGCAGATAGAAGTGACGATTGACCTAAAAGGTAAATTTATGCCGGCTTTGTCCGGAATCATTCCAAAGGATGGGGAAGATAAAATCACGATTATCCCAGTAACCGAGGATTCGGCTTCGCGAAGTAATGGAAGCTGTCCGCATGCATTATGTGACAAACTTTGCTATGTTGCAGGAGATTATTCGTTATACACAAATGAGGACAAGACAGAATACTATAATGATTACATTAATAGTTTGAGAAAATGGACAAGCTCTGAATTTTCCAATAAGTGGCTGCAATGTGTATATCTTTATTTGAAAAAAGCTACACTGATTCAGGATTTAATAAAAGCAAAATTATTGGTATTGGCTGAAGATGGTTTTCTGTCCGAAAATGAAAATAAAATTCAGTCAGTTGCCCAAAAAGATGCGATGGTAAGATTTGCAGTATGGGATAATGGAGAAAAACATGAATTGTGGAAAGAGCCGGAAATGTATCACTCTTTTATCGAGTATTACAAGACTAATTTGCATAATTGTAATATAGATTATGTGACGGGTGAAAAGATACAATGTTCTGAAAAACATCCATCGAAAATCAGAAATTCCGGGGATAAAGCAAAGATTTTTTCGGCAAATGATACCTCTGGTTTTACTTACCGGGGAAGGTTCGCGAATCGTGAGCAGGCTGCCAGTATTGGATATGAAACTTCGCAGAAAGCACATAATGCTTTGCGCTGGCTGTTAGCAAGGCAGGGAAAATATATAGACGGTGAGATGACTGTGGTGTGGAAGCTTCCACAAAATCTAAAAGAAAAAGATTCTAATCTGGCTTTGGATGTAGTTGATTTATTTGGAGATACACAGGAAACATTTTTGGCAGATTTTGACTGGGCAGCAGAATGCAGGGACGAGGATGACATAGAACTCGACAGAAAATTTGCAGAGAAATTGAATCAGGCGATGGCTGGATACCGGGCAAAACTCCAACCGGATGATGAAGTAATCATTTTGTCGGTTGATGCAGCAACAACAGGAAGGTTAGCTGTTACTTACTATCAGGAAGTTCCGGGAAATGAATTTATAGACAGAGTTCTTCACTGGCATCAGAATTGTACCTGGCCACGATGGATAAAATTACATGAAACAAAAAAATGGGTGTTCATAAATAACACAGCGCCATCACCAAATGAGATAGCACTTGCTGCGTATGGAACAGAACAGGAAAAAGGATATCTGACATGTAATGACAAACTGAGAAAAGCTACAATCCGAAGAATTTTACCGTGTATTATCGGACTGAGTCCCAAAATACCGGCTGATATTGTGAAAGCTGCTGTAAACAGGGCTTCAAATCCACAGGCATACAGCTCTTTTGTGTGGCAGAACTGTGTGGCGCCGGTGGCTTGTGCAATGATAAAATATAATGAATTTGATGGGAAGGTGAACAGTATGGAGCTAGAGAAAGATAGAAGCTATCTGTTTGGACAATTACTTGCTATCCTTGAAAAAGTCGAGGAGAGAGCACTATATTTACAGGAAAGTAAAACAGATGACAGACTTACCAATGCAAAGAAAATGTGGAATGTGTATACCAGACGTCCGGCAATCACTTATGAAAGACTCTATAGTCATATAGTGAGAGCATATCTGAAACGGTTAAATCCGGGTGCAAGAGCGAAAATAGAAAACAAAATAATGCAGATCATAAATGTTCTTCGGGAAACAGATGGATTCAACAACAATCCTTTGAATGAAAGATATTTACTTGGTTATTACGAGGAAAGAGAAAAATTAATAAAATCAACAGGCGAAAAGTCGAATGAAGGAGGAGAAGAGTAATGGGAGTATTTACAAACAAAATTGATTTTGAAGTGGTGATTATGGTGAATCATGGAAATCCGAATGGAGATCCGTTGAATGGAAATCGTCCGAGAGAAGATTTTGACGGATTCGGAGAAATTTCGGATGTATGTCTGAAAAGAAAAATCAGAAATCGTCTGCAGGATATGGGAGAGAAAATTTTTATACAAAGCGAAGAACGCTGTGATGATGGATGCAAGAGTCTTGCAGACAGGACAAAGACAAATGATGAGATGCAGAAAGCATTGAAAGCAAAGGATAATGAGGCATATGCAAAAGCTGCATGTAAGACGTGGATTGATGTGAGAGCATTTGGACAGGTATTTGCTTTCAAAGGAAATTCCGTATCAGTTGGAGTGAGAGGACCTGTAACAATTCAGTCAGCATTCAGCGTAGATCCTATTGATATTGAAAGCATACAGATCACGAAAAGTGTAAATTCAGAAACAAGCGATAAAAGAGGGGCAGATACGATGGGAATGAAGCATCGTGTTAATTTTGCCATGTATACCGTGAAGGGAAGTATTAATCATCAGCTTGCAGAAAAGACAGGATTTTCAGATGAAGATGCGGAAAAGATAAAAGAAGCGCTCAGGACGCTTTTTGAAAATGATGCATCATCTGCAAGACCGGACGGAAGCATGGAAGTGGTAAGGGTTTACTGGTGGAAACATAATTGCCCGATGGGACAATATTCTTCTGCAAAAGTTCATCGCTTACTGAAAATTGAGAAGAAGACAGAATTTCCAAAAAGTATTGATGATTACGAATTTACATTAAATTCTTTACCAGGATTGGAAGTGGAAATAATTGAAGGAATATAAAGAAGACGATTATCTGATGATCTCCGGGATACAGCATTTTGCGTTTTGTAGAAGACAATGGGCATTGATTCATCTGGAACAGCAATGGACTGAAAACTACAAGACAATGGATGGAAACTTTATGCACAGACAGGCGCATAATGGGGCATCCCACGAGAAAAGAAAAGATATCATCATTTCTCGTGGAATGCCGGTTTTCTCACGAATAATGGGTGTGAGTGGGATTTGTGATATTGTGGAATTTCATGCAGATGAGTCTGGTACTTTGATACGTACATTTGGTGGGAAATATACGCCATTACCGATAGAATATAAAAGAGGAAAACCAAAAGATCATGATGCGGATATCCTGCAGGTAGCTGCACAGGCCATGTGTCTGGAAGAAATGTTGGATTGTACAATTACACAGGGCGCATTGTATTATGGAGAGATAAAGCATCGTGTTAATATTCAGATTACAGAGGGTATCAAGCAGAACGTAAAAGATATGTTTGATGAAATGCATCAATATTATGAAAGAGGTTATACACCAAAAGCAAAAAAGAAGAAAGCATGTTATGTGTGTTCTTTAAAAGATTTGTGTCTGCCGGAACTGGAAAAAACGGGAAATGTTGAAACATACATGAATAATATATTGGCAGAAGATTTGGAGGATAACACATGAAAAAATTGTTGAATACTCTCTATATCACATCCGAGAATAAATATTTATCTCTGGATGGAGAAAATGTGGTGATTAAAGAGGAAGGTACAGAGCTTGGAAGAATGCCACTTCATAATCTTGAAATGATTGTAACGTTTAGCAGAGCAGGAGCCAGTCCGGCGTTGATGGGAAAATGTGCAGATAATAATATTTCAATTGTATTTTTGACGCCGTCTGGCTCATTCCTGGCAAGGGTAGAAGGAAAGACAAAAGGAAATGTGCTTCTGAGGAAGAAACAGTATGAAGTTGCAGCAGACGAGCAGGAAAGCCTAAAGATTGCACGCAATACGATTGTCGGAAAAGTTTATAATGGACGATGGGTAATTGAACGTACCATAAGAGATCATTCACTACAGACAGATGCAGATAAATTAAAAATTGTTTCAGAGAGGCTTCGGGATAAAATACCTGATATCAGAATCAGTAACAACAAAGATCAACTCAGGGGAATAGAGGGTGAACTTGCGTCACAGTATTTTTCTGTTTTTGATGAATTGATTTTACAACAAAAAGAAGATTTCTATTTTCATGAGAGAAACAGAAGACCACCTCTGGACAGGGTAAATGCATTATTATCATTTGTATATACACTATTAACAAGCATGATGGCAGCATCGTTAGAAACAGTTGGACTGGATCCATGTGTCGGATTTTTACATGGAGATAGACCTGGAAGATATTCACTGGCATTGGATATGATGGAAGAACTTCGGCCTGCGCTGGCTGATCGTTTTGTTTTGCGCCTTATTAATAAAAGGATGGTGGGCAAAACAGATTTTATAGAAAAAGAAGATGGAGCAATCTTATTGACAGATGATGCCAGAAAGAGAGTGCTTGACGAATGGCAGAAGCGAAAACAGGAACAGATAATACATCCATATTTAAAAGAAAAGATTCAGTGGGGAATGGTTCCTTATATGCAGGCAATGTTTTTGGCAAGATATTTACGTGGAGACATTGATGCATATCCGCCATTTTTGTGGAAATAGAGGTGATATTTTGCTTGTATTGATTACATATGATGTTAATACAGAAAATGAAGCAGGAAAGAGCAGACTTCGTAAAGTAGCAAAACAATGTGTAAACTATGGAGTACGAGTACAAAATTCTGTTTTTGAATGTATTGTAGATGGTGCCCAGTGTCGCATGCTGAAAGGAAAACTACAGGAAATTATAGACGAAGAAAAAGACAGCATTCGTATTTATTATTTAAACGATAAACAAAAACAGAAAATAGAATGTCTGGGTGTAAAAAAAGGAATATCAGTAGAAAATACGCTGATATTTTAAAGTGGTGCGGATCATAAGCGAACATGAAAAAGCGGATGATTCGCACCGGAAAAATGCAATATTTTTTGTGTTGCATAAAATAATTATTGCGGTTTTGATGGAATTATATAGACACTATGCAATAATTATTGCAGAGATGCATAAGGAATATTGTGCATTTTTGCTGTCGCTCCTCTTGTAGGAGCGTGGATTGAAATATGAAAATCTGTGTATGGAAAGTCATTTGTAAAACGTCGCTCCTCTTGTAGGAGCGTGGATTGAAATTTGTTCCAAAAGTTGAAGCAGAACCGCCAGAAAGTCGCTCCTCTTGTAGGAGCGTGGATTGAAATACATAAGTTACAAATTGTTTATAATTACTGTCGATGTCGCTCCTCTTGTAGGAGCGTGGATTGAAATAAGCATTTCTCTGTCTGTGACATTTTTCATCTGGTCGCTCCTCTTGTAGGAGCGTGGATTGAAATTAGTTGTAATGTCACCAACTTTAACTCCATTTATCGTCGCTCCTCTTGTAGGAGCGTGGATTGAAATTCTGTCTCTATTCTGTGTCACATAAAGGTCTAATAGTCGCTCCTCTTGTAGGAGCGTGGATTGAAATAAAAACTGCAACATATCCGTAACCATATAAACAGTCGCTCCTCTTGTAGGAGCGTGGATTGAAATCGTCAAACTGATAATCAATCATCATCGCATCATGTCGCTCCTCTTGTAGGAGCGTGGATTGAAATTAATGGTTTATATTCGGTATTTAAAGCAATAACCCGTCGCTCCTCTTGTAGGAGCGTGGATTGAAATTAATGGTTTATATTCGGTATTTAAAGCAATAACGTCGCTCCTCTTGTAGGAGCGTGGATTGAAATACATAAGTTACAAATTGTTTATAATTACTGTCGAGTCGCTCCTCTTGTAGGAGCGTGGATTGAAATATCTAATAAGTAATCACAATCGGATAAGTCTATGGTCGCTCCTCTTGTAGGAGCGTGGATTGAAATCGTCAAACTGATAATCAATCATCATCGCATCATCGTCGCTCCTCTTGTAGGAGCGTGGATTGAAATTCAGAAGAATAAAGAAGATGTGAAGAAAATTGTAGACGTCGCTCCTCTTGTAGGAGCGTGGATTGAAATATATAAAATAAAACTGCGTTTTCTGTTGGATCATGTCGCTCCTCTTGTAGGAGCGTGGATTGAAATCAATAATTAATGATAACGAATTGATTACGTTTTCGTCGCTCCTCTTGTAGGAGCGTGGATTGAAATAATTTTTCCTGCAAGGCAATAGCATTTGCTTTGTTGTCGCTCCTCTTGTAGGAGCGTGGATTGAAATATGAACGTTATCCGGATAAGGACACAGAAGCCAGTCGCTCCTCTTGTAGGAGCGTGGATTGAAATTGTAAGAATAATGATCTTCAATTGCAAGGCGATAGGTCGCTCCTCTTGTAGGAGCGTGGATTGAAATATTAAATGAGTATCGTTCGTATCGATTGCCAGCTGTCGCTCCTCTTGTAGGAGCGTGGATTGAAATTGTAACCTATATCACGACATGGAAAGCGCAGGATGGTCGCTCCTCTTGTAGGAGCGTGGATTGAAATAATTGTTGATATGAATAATGACTTTGACGCAGAAGTCGCTCCTCTTGTAGGAGCGTGGATTGAAATATGATGGTTACAGAGAATGCAGCAAAATTTGCAGTCGCTCCTCTTGTAGGAGCGTGGATTGAAATTCTTAAAGGTGCACACTGGTGTGAGGATTCTGTAGTCGCTCCTCTTGTAGGAGCGTGGATTGAAATCGTCTGTATTTGAAATAACACCAAAGTTATTAACTGTCGCTCCTCTTGTAGGAGCGTGGATTGAAATAATAGAGTTATTTGCAGAACAGACGGAACAGAAAGTCGCTCCTCTTGTAGGAGCGTGGATTGAAATAATTGTTGATATGAATAATGACTTTGACGCAGAAGTCGCTCCTCTTGTAGGAGCGTGGATTGAAATACGTACCCATAAAACAGTGCCGCGCTTGCTTTTGGTCGCTCCTCTTGTAGGAGCGTGGATTGAAATAAACATTACTTTGCAGACAGCCTTCGGACTTACCTGTCGCTCCTCTTGTAGGAGCGTGGATTGAAATTAAGGATTTTTGATGTGGCGGATGAATTTGTCACGTCGCTCCTCTTGTAGGAGCGTGGATTGAAATAAGACGTCCACTTAAGTTGTCTAAAACCAACCCAGCGTCGCTCCTCTTGTAGGAGCGTGGATTGAAATAACTATTTCCATTTTGGATATATTTCAGTTTAAGTCGCTCCTCTTGTAGGAGCGTAGATTGAAATATTCCTAACGTGACAGGTGGGAAATTTCTTAGGTTGTTCATTAACATAATTTGATGTTCAAAAATATCTGCCAAATAAAGTCATTTATGTGATATCATGGATACTATAAAGAAATCCTATTTGATACTTTTTCATAGTTTTCAGTCAAATGAAGTAATTAATTAGAGGCGGTACATATTTGCAAATAAGAAAGACGAGCAAATAGCACAAAAATTTCATAAAAACACAATACAAAAAGGAGTCCCTCCATGCAATCATACAACGACCTACAATCACAATTAAAAACAATAGACCATAAAAGTTACCCATTATACAAGTCCCTGCGCGGAAGTTACCAGTTCCCCAAATACATATTGTCAATTGACCATGTGCAGGGCGATCCGTTTGCGGCACCGTCGGATGTGAGGGTGACAGTGGATGCGAAGTCAGCCGGATTCCCGGCATTTGCGATGAAAGATAAGCTGACAAGAACCGCGTTGGCGGATGAGCTGCTTCGCAATTTTGCGGCAAAAGTGAATCAGTTTAACTTTAAAGCGAAGGGTTCCGGGAAAAGCGGGCTGATCTCAGTGACACACTGCGGACAGGAAGTGCTGCAGAGGACAGCATGTGAAATCAGTGAAAAAGAGATTACCGCCAGATTTGCAGTTGGGTTTCCTGCAAATGGAAGAACGATCAATGCAAAAGAACTCGAAAAAATCTTATTTGAATATCTGCCACAGTGCGTGGAGCAGTCTTTTTATTATAAAAATCTGAATGCGCAAAAAGTAAAAGAGGTTGTGGAACTGGCAGAAGATCAGCAGGCAATCCGTGAGAAGCTGCCAGAACTTGGGCTGGCTGCGTTTGTGGCGGATGACTCTGTGCTGCCAAGGGAGAGCGGTATCTCTTCCAAGCCAATGAAGCAGTCTGTAAAATTTGTTTCTCCGGAAACAATGCGCGTGACATTAGAACTGCCGCACCGGGGTAAGATTACAGGAATGGGAGTTCCCAAAGGAATCACCCTGATCGTAGGCGGCGGTTATCATGGAAAATCTACGCTTTTAAATGCGTTGGAATTAGGCGTATACAATCATATTGCCGGAGATGGCAGGGAATATGTGATCGCAGATGAAACGGCACAAAAGCTCCGCTCTGAGGATGGAAGATTTATCAAAAATGTAGATATTTCCATGTTTATCAATGATCTTCCAAACGGCAGGGATACGAAGGATTTTTCGACTGCTGATGCGAGTGGAAGCACGTCCCAGGCGGCTGGAATCGTGGAAGCGGTTGAGGCTGGCAGCAGACTGCTTTTGTTGGATGAGGATACTTCAGCAACCAATTTTATGGTGAGGGATGCCTTTATGCAGAAAGTAGTAAGTCCGGACAAAGAGCCGATCACACCGTTTTTGTCCAGAGCAAGGGATCTGTATGAAAAAGCAGGAATTTCCACCATTCTGGTTGCGGGAAGTTCAGGGGCATTTTTCCACATTGCAGACACTGTGATCCAGATGGATCAGTACGAACCTGTGGATATCACAGAGAAAGCGAAGGAACTGTGTGGACAATTTCCGATTGCGCAGGAGACAGCAAAACCATTTGTTTTACCGGATAGCCACCGTGTCATGGAAAAAGACAGGAATGGAGCGGTAAAACGCAGGGACTACCGGAGCGGAGAAGTGAAAAAAGGCGAGCCGGAGCACTTGAAGGTAAAGACGCTTGGTGTGGATGGCTTTATGCTTGGAAAACAGAATGTCGACCTGCGCTATATCGAGCAGTTGATCGACAGCGAGCAGACGGCGGCACTGGGACTGCTTTTGAAATATACTGTGGAATATCTGGTGGATGGAAAGCGTACCATTTCAGAAACGGCACAGTGGTTAGAACAAAAGTTAGAGCAGGAAGGAATGGTATTTGCCGCAGAGCATGGCGTTATCTCCGGTGGATACGCAATCCCAAGAATTCAGGAGATTTATTCCTGCCTGAACCGCTATCGGGTGTAAATTATTGTAAAAATGAAACAGAGTATATTTTTATAAAAGTCCTGAATATAGAATAATGTAAAGTATTGTGTAAAGGAGTTTCGCAATCATCGGTTAAGGAAGGAAGTTTATTATGCGTCCCAAAATCACAAAACAGAATATAAAAACGCTGTTGGAAACAAAGTTTATCAAAGTATTTGATCTTCAGTATGCCGAGGGCAGACATTACTATAATGCAACAAGACGGAGCGCAGATGATCTTGTGGCAGTGAAGTCTACGGAAGAATTTCAAAATATGCTTCCAGATGCGGTGAGCTGCATCACGATCTGGAATCCATCCAACGGTGAGCCCAAGCTCCTGCTGAATCGTGAATTCCGGTATCCGGCAGGACAATTTTTGCTGAGTGTCCCGGCGGGACTGATTGATCCGGCAGATAAGGTGGAAGACGAACCATTGCTTGTGACTGCGAAAAGAGAACTGAAAGAAGAAACCGGAATTGAGGTTTTGGATACAGATGAACTGGAAGTGATCAATCCATGTCTTTTCAGCACACCGGGAATGACGGATGAGAGCAACGCACTTGTGAAAATCGTGTTGAACCGGGATACTCTGACAGGTATGTCACAGGACGGTGCAGAGGGAAGCGAGTGTTTTGACGGCTTTTCTTTTCTGACAAAAGAGCAGGCACAGAAAATTTTAAAGGACGGCGTTGATGAGTACGGCATTTTCTATTCCGTGTATACATGGACAGCATTGACCTATTTTGTGGCAGATATGTGGAATCGAAACCCTATTTACAAATGCATAAAAAAATAGGATAATAGCTGTGAAAATAACAACATATTCTTTATAAGAAGAAACAGCATTCCAAGAATGCAAAGCCATTCGAAAGGTATAAAGTATTTTTGGATTGCAAAGCATCGGAAAGATGTTTTAGAAGGTAATACATATGGAAATTGAGAGATTAGGTGAAAATAAGATCAGATGTGCACTGTCTGAAGAAGAAATCCGTGAAATGGGATACAATATTGATGAGATTATTGGAAATACCGAGGTGACGCAGGAGTTTATGCGTGCGGTGGTGGAACTGGTAGAGGAGCAGGGCAATATCAGTATGCAGAATATTTCACCGGTAGTGAAGGCAGAACTTTTGCAGGATCACAGCATGGCGATCACGTTTGGCGGAGATTCCGAGATGAGTTTTAAGAATCTTGTGGATACGGTCGGACAGCTGATGAACCAGCTCGCACCGGAAAAATTATCAGAATTTCGGCAGATGAATAAAGAGGAAAAACAGAGTGCTATCGATGATTTCCTCGAAAAATATAAGGCAAAGCACAGCCAGGATGCAAAAAAGACAGAGACAGAAGATGCAAATGGTACTGAGCAGAAAGAGGACAATGAAATTTTTGAGACATCGGTTCCGTTTAGTCTGGAGTTTTCCAGTCTGGATGAAATGCTGCGATTGATCCGTCTGGCACCATTTACAGAAAAAATGCCTACAAGCAGTCTTTATAAATTCCAGCAAAAATACTATCTTGTGATGGATCTGATCCATTTTTCAAGGGAAGAATTACGGCCATTTGCGTTTACAATTGTAGAATATAACAATTGCCGTTATGCTGAGGTCGGACAAATTGCATTTATAAAAGAACACGGAAAATGTATTGTAGAAAATGAGGCACTGCAAACGCTGATGCAATTGTAAAAAGTGATGAAAATTTTTCAGGCAATAGACAAATGTGCCAAATGTCAGAAAAAATATTGTTACTTTTGCCGATGAATTTCATGCGCTAAAATCTACCATATATGCTATTATAGTTGAGGCGCACGTACGAGATATAGTGCACTGCAAATGAAAATATGTTATATGGGAGATTGGTTATGAGCAGAGAGCAGCTTTTAGAACTTGAAGATGTGAAGAGAAGTTTACTGGTACAGGCATACCGTATGAAACAGGAGCATCCGCATATGTCGCCGGTTGGAATCGAGATGGAGATGTATTCTGCTTTGATGGCTGAAGTAAAAGAGATCACAACGAGAATCCAGATGAGCGCAGAGGCATAGGTGACAACCAATAAGTTTTTCGGGCAGGCTTTTTCAGAGATGAAAGAACCTGCCTTTATTATGACAGAAAATACGATTTGAGTTTCTGTCAATAGATGATTGAAAAAAGAGGAGAACAACCATGAATTTTGCAGAGAGAAGAAAACAGGTTTTTGAGAAAATGGAGAGACAGTCAGCGTTGATCTTATTTTCCGGGATTGAGAGCCATGTGAGTGCAGATGAATATGCACCATTTGAGGCAGACAGAAACTTTTTTTATCTGACAGGATTAAGAAGAGACCATATGATTCTTTTGATGAAAAAGACATTGAAAGAGGAGCAGGTGATTCTATTTATCGAAGAAGCAGACCCGACACAGGAGCGCTGGTACGGAAGAAAAGTGACAGTGGATGAGGCAAAAGAGATTTCCGGTATCAATAATGTGATGTTTTTAGATTCTTTTGAGGGCGCTGTTGACCGCATGATGGCAAGGGAAGATATCGACAGCCTGTATTTTGACTGTTACAGATATCAGTTTGAGGACATGCCGGATTACAATATGATCAAAGCAAAAGAATTTGCAGAAAAATATCCGGGACATGCAGTGAAAAATATTTCGCAGGTGATCGCAGAACTGCGTATGCAAAAAGACGGGGATGAAGTAGCACTTGTGCGGGAGGCGATCGGCATTACCGATAAAGCATTGCAGTATGTGATGAAACATTTAGAGCCGGGAATGGCAGAATATCAGGCACAGGCTGATTTTGAATACATGATCCGCTATAACGGAGCGGAGGGAACTGCATTCCCTACCATCGCAGGAAGCGGTGCGAACGGAACCATGCTTCACTACGACACAAACCTTGACATTTGTGAGGATGGTTCTTTACTGCTGATGGATCTCGGGGCAAAATACCGCGGATACTGCGCAGATATCACAAGAACTTATCCGGTAAACGGAACATACACAGAGCGCCAGAGACAGGTTTACGACATTGTTTTAGCTGCAAACCGTGAGGTTGCAAAGACTGCAAAACCGGGCATGACGTTAAAAGAGTTAAATGAGATTGCAAAGAAAGTGCTTGCAGCAGGCTGCATGAAACTCGGTCTGATCGAAAAAGAGGACGAGATTGATACTTATTATATGCATGGCGTATCCCATCATCTTGGAATCGATGTGCATGATGTCACAGCGGCTTGCAATGAAACATTACAACCGGGTGCCATCATTACTGATGAACCGGGACTTTACATTGACGAATGGGAAATCGGAATCCGTATCGAGGATGATCTTCTGATCACAGAGAACGGCTGTGAGTGCCTCTCAGAGGCAATTATCCGTGATCCGGACGAGATTGAGGCATTTATGAAAGACAGATAGAAATGAGGCAGAAATGAGTTGACCATTTCCGGTCACGATTATATAATAGCAATGGAAATTTTTTAGGAGGTGACATTCATGGACAGTTGTGATAGTGCGGGGCGAAAGAACAAAACCGATGGATTTTCTGAATGCTTTGGCACAGGGCAGATGTCTGTGGGCGTCTGACCTCTGTGATAATAGAATATGCCTTCTGAAACCACCGGTTTACATGCCTATACAATAGAGTGCACGCTTCGCGGACAATCTATTGTCATGAACTATAACAGCAGGAACTTACACATGCTGCTTGGAAGTAAAGCGGTGGTTTTTTATGCCCTTTTTTTCAGGGAGAACAGGAGGCAGAAATGCAAAAAGAAGTATTAAAAGAACCGACTTATGTAGAAGAATTATTAACATTATTCCGAAGCAATCTTGGAAAAGAAGAATTGCTCGAAAAAATCTCCGATTATCATGAGAGCGACATTGCGGATGCAATGGAGCAGATGACACCGGAGGAAAGAAAAAAACTCTATCCGTTGCTTGGAGAGGAGTATATTGCGGAAATCCTTTCCTATACCGAGGATGCGGCAGAGTATTTGCAGGAGATCAACCTGGAAAATGCTGCCAGAGTCATTTCGGAGATGGATTCCGATGATGCGGTCGATGTTCTGGAGAATCTGGATGCGGACACTAAGACCAGGATCGTTGATCTGCTGGATGATGATGCGGAAAAAGATGTCAAACTGATTTTATCTTATGAAGATGATGAGATCGGTAGCAAAATGACAACGAATTTTATCGTCATAGGAAAGAATCTGAACATCCGTCAGGCTACGCATGAGCTGATCCGTCAGGCGGGAGAGAACGATAATATCTCAACGATCTATGTAGTAGATGAAAATGAGCAGTATTATGGAGCAATCGATTTAAAAGACCTGATCGTGGCAAGAGATTATCAGAATCTGGACGATCTGATCTCGACTTCCTATCCGTATGTGGGAGCACATGAGAAAATCAGTGAGTGTATCGAACGGTTAAAAGACTACGCAGAGGATTCCATTCCGGTATTGTCAGAGGAAGGAAAAATCTTAGGAGTCATCACAGCTTATGACATTGTGGAAGCCGTGGATGAAGAGATGGGAGAGGACTATGCGAAGTTGGCAGGTCTTACCGCGGAAGAAGATTTGGAGGAGACGACGTTTCAGAGTATGAAAAAACGTCTCCCGTGGCTGATCATCCTGCTGTTTTTGGGAATGGTGGTATCTTCGGTTGTTGGAATTTTTGAGACGGTCGTTGCAGTGATCCCGATTGTGATGTGTTTCCAGTCATTGATTTTAGATATGGCAGGAAATGTCGGAACCCAGTCGCTGGCTGTGACAATCCGTGTGCTGATGGATGAAAATTTAAACCGGAAAGATAAATTTGGACTGATTTTGAAAGAGATGCGCATTGGTTTTGCAAATGGACTGTTTCTTGGAATTATGGCATTTGTATTTATCGGGCTTTATGTGTGTTTCATAAAAGGAAATGCGCTTTCCTATTCGTTTTTGATCTCAGGTTGTGTGGGAGTTTCCTTAATGCTTGCGATGGTGATCTCGAGCCTTGTCGGAACAACGATCCCACTGCTTTTCCATAAGATCAAAGTCGATCCGGCAGTCGCGTCAGGACCACTTATCACAACCGTGAATGATCTGGTAGCAGTGGTTACTTATTATGGACTGGTCTGGCTGTTTATGATCGAATTATTGAAGATTTAACATTTTTATAGGTAATCTTTACCTTTTCTTTAGAATAATCCATGTGTATTTTAAGAATGAACCGTTATACTCGTTAACAGTAAAAATGTTACAGAGTATAGCGGAGGTCATTCCAAATGAAATATATCACATTTACAATCCCATGTTACAATTCAGAAAATTATATGCGAAGATGTGTGGATTCACTTTTGGTGGGCGGCGAGGATGTCGAGATCCTCATTATTGACGATGGTTCTTCCGACCGGACAGGTGCGATCGCAGATGAATACGAAATGCTTTATCCAAACATTGTAAAAGCGGTGCATAAGCCAAACGGCGGTCATGGTTCCGGTGTGAACAAAGGGCTGGAGCTGGCGCATGGACTTTATTATAAAGTCGTGGATTCCGACGACTGGTTCGACCGTGATGCTTATCTGAAAATGTTAGATAAAATTAAGAGCTTTGAAATTGCCAGCGAGGATGCACAGATCAGGGAAGCAATCTGTGAAAATCGTATCAGAGAAGAAAATTTGTCAGGAAGCTGTGTTGAGATTCAGCAAAAGGAACAGGAAAAATTCCCGGATCTGATCATCTGTAATTATGTGTACGATCATCTGGATGAGGGAATCCAGAAACCGATGAATTACAGAAATGTATTTCCAACTGAAAAAATGTGCAACTGGAACACAATCGGACATTTTCATCCATCGCAGTATTTGATTATGCATGCACTTATGTTTCAGACGAAAGTATTGAGACAGTCGGGGGTAAAACTGCCGGAGCACACATTTTATGTGGATAACCTGTTTTCCTATCAGCCGCTTCCGTATGCGAAGAATCTCTAGTATATGGATATTGACCTGTATCATTACTACCTTGGAAGGGAAGATCAGTCGGTCAACGAGAAAGTCCTGATGAAGCGTATCGACCAACAGATCCGCGTGACAGAGCTTGTTGCAAAAAGTGTGGATTTAAGAAAAGTGAAAAAAATGTATCCAAAACTGGCCGTTTACATGATGCGCAATATTTCAATCATGTTGTCCATTTCTTCAATCCATCTTCTTCTGATCAAAACAGAGGAGGCGTTCCAGAAACGTAAAAGGATGTGGGAGCAGGTGAAGGATTATGACAGGATACTTTATTACCGGTTAAGATGTTCTACCTTAAGCGGTCTTACTTATCTGCCGGGAAGATTAGGTGGAAAAATCACAGTCGGCGGCTACCGCATGGCAAGAAAAATTTATCAGTTCCAGTGATAAGAAAAAAGTACAGAGGAATAAAGATATGGCACAGATTTATATTGCATTTGTAGATACACCGGGATTTTTTGCCGGAATGATACGGCAGGTCATCAAACAGAAGTACATTCATGTGGTTCTTTCGATGGATGCGGAACTTGAGGAGGCATACAGTGTGGGACGCAGAAATCCTGCGGTTCCGCTGTTTGCCGGATTTGAAAAAGAGGATAAAAGAAAAATCTTAACGGTGTTTCCAACGGCTGATTATATGGTGTGTAGTATTGAGTGTTCGCTTGTACAAAAGGAGGCAATCCGTCAGGAACTGCATCTGGCTATGCAGGAAAGATTTCATTATCATTATGCAGTTGCAGGATTACCATTTATTTTGTGGAACATTCCATTTTACCAGGAAAACCATTACACCTGTTCTTCCTACGTGGCACGGGTATTAGAGAAGTACGGCGTCTGTCATTGGGAAAAACATTTTTCCCTTGTGACACCAAAGGATTTCATGGAAAAATTTGGACGGAAACGGATTTTTGAAGGAAGTTTGAGAGAATTAGTGGAAATGTCTGTGCAGGAAGAAACGGTTTGTGCTGTTGAAAAAATTGCGTAACAGTTCTGTCCAAAAAAGAGGAAAGGTGGCTACGTGGATATGAAAAAGAAAATCTTGCAGACAGTCTTGTTTCTTGGGATTATGTTTTTGACTTTTTATACGTTACTCTATGGACAGAATCTGTCAGAAATTTATCAGGCAGTAAAAAATATGTCAGTTCCGTACCTGATTGCAGCGGCAGGACTGGCGTTATTTTTTGTCTGCGCAGAGGGCAGCATGATCTGGTATCTGCTCACATCCATGCGAAAAAAAACAGACAGTCAGACAACCGTTCTCTGTGTTGTTGGAAAAGAAAAGGTATGTTCTCTGTGGCGTTGTATCCAATATTCGTTTATTGGATTTTTTTATTCGGGCATCACACCATCCGCAACAGGTGGGCAGCCGGTGCAGCTTTATTATATGAACAAAGATGGAAACAAAGGTTCTGACAGTACCATAGTGCTTATGACGGTGGCAGTAATTTATAAAATTGTGTTGGTAGTTTTAGGTGTCGGAATGTTACTTTTTTGCGGCGGCGCATTGAAAACAGAGCTGCAGTCCTTTTTTCCATTATATTTGCTGGGGCTTGCGCTGAACACGGTTGCCGTTGCAGTTGTACTTGCCGCAATGCTTTTTCCACAGTGGATGATTGTCGTTTGGGCGTGGGTGGAAAAACAGTTTATCCGGCTCGACATCTGGAAAGCAAATCCACAGCGCATGGATAAGGTGCAGACATTTACGGGAAACTATAGAAATGCCGTGGATTGGCTGAAGCAGCATCCGGGAAAATTAATAGTGGTCATCGCCGTGACGTTTTTGCAGAGGTGTAGTGTATTTCTGCTTACTTATATGGTATATCTCGGACTTGGACAGGCGGGGACTTCCATACAGGAGGTAGTTCTATTACAGGCATCGGTCTATATTGCGGTGGATATGCTTCCGCTGCCGGGAGCGCAGGGAATCACCGAACTGATGTATCGGTCAGTCTTTGCACCGGTATTTTCTAAGGGCAGTCTGATCCCATCCATGCTGATCAGCAGGGGACTGAACTTCTATTTTCTTTTGTTGGCAGGAGCCGGGGTTACGGCTGCAAACCATTTTCTTGTAAAAAAGAAGATTTAAACTCTATTTGTAGGACACGGAGCAGCTCTTATAGCGGAAAAATAAAGATTTGGTAAAGAAAGTATAAAAGATTCGGGAATATATTTTTTTCAAAAAAAGAATGTGTTAAAATAGAAAGCAATTTATGGAAAATAATCTATGGAAAAGATTTTTTGATCGAGAGGAAAAAGAGAAGTTATGAGCAATTTCAGGACAAAATATTTAAAAATTGCATGCAATCTGCTTTGGGCAGTGTTTTTGTTGATTTTTGTGTTCGCATTTCTTCCAAAATTGCTGATCTATTTTATGCCGTTTGTGGTGGGAATGATTTTTGCGATGATTGCAAATCCGATGGTGAAGTTTCTGGAGAAACGGATCAAAATTAAACGGAAATATGGTTCGGTCATCATGATCGTGCTGGTCATCGGACTGGTAGTGCTGGCCTGTTATGGCGCAGGGGCAGTCCTTGCGAAAGGAATCGGAGCATTTATGGCGTATCTGCCAACGATGTCTGCCAATGCCGGAACCGAATTTTCCGAGGCAATCAATCAGCTGCAGCAGCTGCTGGAAAAACTGCCATTTACGCAGAATGTGGATTTAAGCGCCATCGGAACTGCGATTCAGGATTTTTTGACAAATTTTGTGTCCAGCTCAGATTCTGCAACGCTTGGGGCAATCGGAGAATTTGCCAAAAGCCTGCCGGATATGATCGTTGGCATAGTCGTAGGACTGCTTGCAGCATATTTTTTTATTGCAGATAAAGACAAACTGATCACCGGGGTGGAGAAACATTTATCTGCCGGATTCCTTGCAAAAACAGAACGTATCTATAAACAGCTTGTGCATGCGGTAGGAGGCTATTTTAAAGCACAGTTTAAGATCATGGGCGTTATTTATGTCATTCTTCTGATCGGTCTTTTGATCCTCCGGGTAGATTTTGCATGGCTGATCGCCTTTGGCATTGCGTTTCTGGATATGCTTCCGGTGTTTGGAACGGGAACAGTGCTCTGTCCGTGGGCGGTTATCAAACTTTTTACCGGAGATTACAAGATGGCGGTCGGCATGATCGTTTTATATGTGGTCTCTCTTGTCGTGCACCAGATCGTGCAGCCGAAGCTGATCGGCGATTCCGTAGGACTTGATCCGTTTGCATCGCTGTTATTCATGTTCATCGGTTACAGGGTGGGCAGTGTTGTGGGGATGATCCTTGCAATCCCGATTGGTATGATCCTGATCAATCTGTACGAGGCAGGCGCATTCGATACACTGGTCTGGTGCGTTCGGGAAGTCGTGAATGATTTCAATAACTTCCGCAAGGTTGGCGGAGAGAAGAAATAAGGGCACTCTGCCATGTGGAACTGGTAGCTGCGAGAGGAAATCTCATCGATTCGCCGAAAGAAATGATATGTTTATACATTTTTCGTCCTTAAAAGTGTTGATTAAACGCATATTTACATCCTTAATAATGTTGACACCTGTGGGGTAGAATTTTATAATGCAGATATATGGAAATAATTTAATGGTTTCTTATAGATTATAGGAGTTGGAGGAAGGCTCATGGAACGATTTGCATTATCACGAATGAAAGAATGGAAAGAAAATGAAAATAGAAAACCATTGATTATCCGCGGGGCAAGACAGGTCGGAAAAACATGGATCATGAAGACATTTGGTCAACAGTATTTTGAGAAGACAGCCTATGTTAATTTTGATAATAACGCCCGTATGAAACAGGTATTCGAAGGAGATTTAGACATTGAAAGACTGGTTTTATCGATCAGTGCTGAGACAGGAGTTTCTATTGAGGCAGAGAATACGCTGATCATTTTCGACGAAGTTCAGGAAGTACCAAAAGCACTTACATCATTAAAGTATTTTTATGAAAATGCACCTCAGTATGCAATTGTTGCAGCAGGATCACTTCTTGGAGTTGCATTACACCAAGGTACGTCATTTCCAGTTGGGAAGGTAGATTTTCTTGATTTGTATCCGCTTAATTTCAGGGAATTTTTGTGCGCAATGGGAGAGAAACAATTTGTTTCCATGTTAGACAGTTGTGATACGCAGATGGTAACAGTGTTCAAAACAAAATATATAGAACGTTTAAGGGAATACTATTTTGTAGGTGGGATGCCAGAGGTGGTAAAAGATTTTTCGGAAAAAAAGGATTATAATCGCGTTCGTGCGATTCAGAAAAATCTTATTAACTATTATCAGCAGGATTTTTCAAAACATGCTGAAATAAAGCTTGTTCCAAGACTGAATCTTGTGTGGAATTCGATTCCGATGCAGCTTGCAAAAGAGAATAAAAAATATATTTATGGACAGGTACGCGAGGGGAGCAGGGCAAAGGATTTTGAGCTGGCTATTCAATGGTTATTGGATTGTGGATTGATTCATAAAGTACAGCGGATTCAAAAACCGGATCTTCCATTGAAAGCATATATTGATTTTGATGCTTTTAAGCTTTTTTTAGTGGATATTGGATTGCTCATAGCGATGACAGATCTGGATGCAAAAGTGATTATAGAAGGAAATAAGATTTTTACTGAATTTAAGGGAGCACTGACAGAGCAGTATATATTGCAGCAGTTAATATCAGATGTCGGAGTGATACCTTACTATTATTCAACGCAAAATTCCAAGGGAGAGATTGATTTTTTAGTTCAGGGAAAAACATCTGTTATTCCAATTGAAGTAAAGGCGGAAGAAAATCTGAAAGCAAAGAGTTTGAAAGCTTTTTGTGAAAAGTATCAACCATCTTATGCAGTCCGGACATCAATGTCGGATTATAGAGAGCAGGATTGGATGACGAATATTCCTCTTTATGCAATTAAGTGGATAGAAAATTATGTCAACCAATAAAACGCATAGAAATATATTAGATCAGGACACATATCCTCTAATGCATATAACATTGTGATATGTGTCCTTTTTTAGGTAAATATAGTTTTTACAGTAATTCCATATTAATGGATTTTTCCGTAAATCCGTAATTACAGTACATCTCGTAGGCAGCTTTATTTTTTGCATTCACCTGAAGTTCAATGCCGTCAAGATTTTTTTCTGCTTTTATCTCTTTTACTTTTTCAAAGAAAAGATGTCCGACACCCATGCCGCGGTAAGGTTCGTCAACCGCCATTGTGTCGATAAAAACAATGTCCCGTGTCACCTGTGCAGGAGATTCAATATGCCGGAAGATAAGTTCTAAAATTCCGATCACATTTCCTTCATTTTCTGCAATATAGAAAGTATCGCCTTTTACGATTTCCTCAAATACTGCCTTTGGCAGAAGCGCATCATTGGGTTTGTAAATATCGGGACGCCAGTTTATATGAAGCGCCTGCCCCTGATTTAAGATGCGGACGACGGAGTCATAGTCGCTCATTTGTGCATTTCTTATGATACAGTTCATTATTTTACGACTACTTTCACAAATTTCTTTTTACCACGTTTTACAACAAGTCCATCTGCGCCGAAGGAATCTGCATTGTAAGCTGTCTTGATATCGGTTACTTTCTCGTCTGCAACTGAGACACCGCCCTGTTCTACGGCACGTCTTGCGTCGGAACGGGATGGAGCGAGCTCTGTTTTTACGAGAAGAGACAGGATATCCATATCGCCGTCTGCAAAATCAGCAGAGGATAACTCTACCGTTGGCATATGTGCGGAATCTCCGCCACCGGCAAAAAGTGCGTGGGAAGCTTCTCTTGCTTTTGTTGCTTCCTCTTCCCCGTGAACTAATTTGGTCAGCTCGAATGCAAGGATTTCTTTTGCCTGATTAAGCTGTGCACCTTCCCAGCTTTCCATTGCATCGATTTCCTCTAATGGAAGGAAAGTCAGCATACGGATACATTTTAATACGTCAGAGTCTGCCACGTTTCTCCAGTACTGGAAGAAGTCGAATGGAGAAGTTTTCTCAGGATCAAGCCATACAGCGCCGGACTGGGTTTTTCCCATTTTTTTGCCTTCAGAATTTAAAAGAAGGTTGATGGTCATAGCGTAAGCGTCTTTTCCGAGTTTACGGCGGATCAGCTCGGTACCACCTAACATGTTGCTCCACTGGTCATCGCCGCCGAACTCCATGTTGCAGCCGTATTTCTGGTATAAGGTGTAGAAATCGTAGCTCTGCATGATCATGTAGTTGAACTCCAAGAAGCTTAAGCCTTTCTCCATACGCTGTTTGTAGCACTCAGCAGTGAGCATACGGTTTACAGAGAAATGAGCACCAACTTCACGGAGAACGTCGATGTAATTTAAGTCCATGAGCCAGTCAGCGTTATTTACCATTAATGCTTTTCCATCGGAGAAGTCGATGAAACGGCTCATCTGTTTCTTGAAGCAGTCACAGTTGTGCTGGATGGTTTCCGGTGTCATCATCTGACGCATGTCGGTACGTCCGGACGGATCACCGATCATTGCGGTACCGCCACCGATTAAAGCGATTGGTTTGTTTCCAGCCATCTGGAGACGTTTCATGAGGCAGAGTGCCATGAAATGTCCTACGTGAAGGCTGTCTGCTGTCGGATCAAATCCGATATAAAAAGTTGCTTTTCCGTTGTTGATCAAATCTTTGATCTCTTCTTCGTCTGTTACCTGCGCGATAAGACCGCGGGCAACTAATTCGTCGTATAATGTCATTTTACTGGGTTCCTTTCTTTTTTTGAGTGAACGATTAAAATCCGCAGTGCCCACTCGAGAGCGAAGCTCTCTCGTTCGCGGGCTTCGCCCTATCGTCTAAGAAAATCACAAAATGCATTGTGCAAGCACAGCATTTTGTTCTTTCCTCAGACGGCACTGCTCATTTAATACGCGCAAAAACCCCCGTCCTAATAAAAGGACGAGGGTTAAACTCGTGTTACCACCTTAATTCATAAGCAGCTCACACTGCTTACCTTCGTGAGTGTCCGACAACACTCCGGCGCGGTTAACGTGCGCCACTACGTCACAGCCTACTATTGCAAGATTATCAAATATCAAAAACAAATTCGGTGTGAAGCTCGGGGATGTATTCGAATTAAGATTCCGATGCGCCTCTCATCAGCCGGCAGCTTTCTGTATCTTCCGCTTAACTGTACTTCTTCCCGTCAAAGCCTGTGTTCTGCTTCAATTAACGCTATTATAAGCATGAAAAAAATGATTTGTCAAGGAAAAAGAAAATTTTATTGACCTGATAATAAAACAACACAGTCGCAGCTTCCCAATACAAGAGAAGTACTTTCTCTGTTTCCATTTAAAATTTCATCCACAGTTTTTCCGTTGGTCAGAAGTACACGGTCAGCCTGTTTTTCAAGCGGCAGTGTCACGGTGTCTGTGCCGAAATTTCCGGCAACCAGAATGCGTTGTCCGGTTTCTTCATTGGTGCGGTAGTAAGCAAACATATGGTCAACATCTTCATAAGCAGCGGCAAACGTTCCGTAAGTGAAGGTTTCCACGTATTCCGGTGCTTTGCGGAGTGCGATCAGTTCTTTGTAAAAAGAGAGAACGGAATCTGACCGGTTCATCTGGTCTGTTACATTGATCTTTGTATAGTTTGGATTCTCCGCAAGCCAGGGGGTTCCGGTGGTGAAACCGCCGTGCAGGGAATTGTCCCACTGCATAGGGGTTCTTGCATTGTCACGGCTGTTTTCATAGCAGGCGTGAAGTGCTGCCTCTTTCGAACATCCGGCATTTAAAGCAGCCTGATACTGATCTTTGGTGCTGATGTCATCGTATTCGGAAATATCGTTTCGGACACAGTTTGTCATGCCGATTTCCTGTCCCTGATAGATAAAAGGAATTCCGCGCAGTAAAAAGTAAGTAGCTGCAAGCATTTTCACACCGGCTTCATTTCTGGCGTGTGCAGGAAGATAGTGTGTAGCACCTCGTGGCTCATCGTGGTTTTCAATAATATTTGCCTCAAAGCCAACGGTAAGGTCTGCTTTCTGGGTGTCAAAAAGGGCAGTGCGCCACCGGTTGAAATCGAGGGCAGGAGCATCATACCAGCCGTGTTCCCCATAGGAAAGCACATGGGCGGAAAAGTCAAATTTGGTGGAAAAATGACCGTCCTCACCGATAAATTCACGCAGTTCATCCTCTTTTAAATGAAATACTTCGCCGACCGTAAAAGCGTCGTATTTGTCAAATGTTTCATGTTTCATTTCCTCTAAAAATGTGCCAATTCCATGTGCGGAAGCTAACATTTTATCGCAGGAGACAAGTCCGTCATCACCGTCCGCCGGGAAGGATGGAAAATCAAGATTTTTCTTGATATTGATGATGGCATCGATACGGAAACCGGAAATGCCTTTTTCAAACCACCAGTTGATCATCTCATAGATTTTTTTGCGGACGACCGGGTTCTCCCAGTTTAAATCGGGCTGTTCCTTCGCAAAGGTATGGAGATAATATTTATTTGTGCCGGGAACTTTTGTCCATGCAGATCCACCAAAATAGGAGCGGTAATTGCTTGGTGCCTTGCCGTCTTTTCCTTCGCGGAAATAGAAGTAGCCGGCGTAAGGACCGTCCGGGTCGGCGAGTGCTTTCTGAAACCATTCGTGTTTGTCGGAACAGTGATTGACGACGAGATCCATGATCAGATGCATACCGCGTTTTTTCATTTCGGCGACAAGGATGTCAAAATCATCCATTGTACCAAACTGTTCTGCAATTTTATAGTAATCGGAAATGTCATATCCCTGATCGACAAAAGGGGATTCGTAAACCGGGGAGAGCCAGATGATGTCGATTCCGAGTTCTTTCAAATAGTCCAGCTTTGAGATGATTCCCTTTAAGTCGCCGATTCCATCTCCGTTTGTATCCAAAAAACTTTTTGGGTAAATCTGATAAGCTACTTTATCATGCCACCATTTTCTTTTCATAAATTCTCCTTTTCTTTCATTTGATTCTGGGGTGCGAAACTCATTTTTTGGTTTATTAAAATTGTTCAAAATTAACAAAATTTTCGAAAACACGCTTTCGCTACGTGTCGCTGGTAACGGTACTAAGAAGCCAGTCACGACTAATGTCGTGCCTACCTTCTAAGTGCCAATCGAACTTGTTCGATTTCTGCTCCCCAGTGTTTTCTCAAGCTTTTGTTAATTTTTCACAATTAAATTTACATTTCTTTGAGTTTCGCAATCTCTGCACTTGATTGTATGATACTGTTATAATAGAATATAGAAAAGAAAAAATCTTGCATAAATATAAGGCATTATTGCACAAAACTGCTATACAAATGTGGATTAAGACAGCCTATAAGGCGTTTTGCCATCTATTTCAATGATGTTAAAGAGGAATCAATACAATGAAAGAAAAAATAACCCTATCCTTAGACCAGCATGAGAATGCCAGACACGGCGAAGAAATTTTTCCGCTGCAAAAATATGTGACGCCGTTATGGAAGGAGTATCCTTATGTCACTGCGCACTGGCATGAGGAGGCAGAATTTACACGGATTGAGAAGGGAAGTTGCACATATCAGATCCATCTTGAAACTTATGATGTGGAAGAGGGAGATCTGATTTTTATTCCGCCTGCGGTGCTGCATGCGATTTCCAATGAAAAAGAGGAGTGCATGCAGTCGGAAACGTATGTGTTTCATATGGATTTTCTTGGTGCAAAGGCTGCGGATATCTGTGCCATCCGGTATTTGAATCCACTGATGAACCAGAAATTGATCCCGCCGTTTGTAATCAAAAAAGGACATCCGCTTTACGAAAAGGCAGCAGATCTGTTTGAGGATATAAACACGGAGTATGACAAAAAAACACCCGGATACGAGATTGCTATCAAGTCATATCTGTTGCAGCTTGTGGCGGCTTTGATTCCATATTGTACCCGGAATACAGAGGCAGATGCGATTTTGACAGAACATGCGAAAAAGTTAAAAGAAGTTTTAAGTTATATCGATGCACACTATATGAAGGAACTGACGATTTCAGGACTTGCCGGAATCTGTTTTTTCAGTGAGTATTATTTTATGCGTTTTTTCAAAAAATACATGGGAATGTCATGCGTGCAGTACATCAAAAATGTGCGTCTGGAGCGTGCGGCAGACCAGTTTGAAAATGGGGAGACAAATACGCTCGAGGTGGCGCTTTCCTGTGGATTTTCGAATTTGTCTTATTTCCATCGGGAGTTTAAAAAGAAATATGGAATGACGCCAAAAAGATTTATCAGTCTGTCTGCCCGGGCGGCAGATTTTCACGAAATAGTGAATAATTACCATTTTTATGACTCATAATATCATCGTGAAAAAAATGTGCGGATTTTAAAATCCGTCGGAAAGAGGTAGAAAGATGATATTGAGCGAAAAAGAGACAACCGTGATCAAAGACTTACAGACACAGGAGCAGTGCTGCGTGGAAAAATACGAGAGATACAGTAAACTTGCCAAAGATCAGGTGCTTATTGACCTGTTCACAGATCTGCATGGAAAAGAGCAGAAACATTTAGAATCCCTGACACAGATGCTGTCTGGAAAAGTTCCTTCCTGCGACTGCAACGACAGTGATGGAAAAGATTATAACCCGGCTGCTACCTACAGCATGACGCCTTCCGAGGATAAGAAAACGGACTGTTTCCTTGCAACAGACTGTATCGGAACAGAAAAACTTGTTTCCTCCACCTATAATACGGAAGTGTTTGCATTCGGTGATCCGGGTGTCAGAAAACTTTTGGCTGACATTCAGATTGAAGAACAGAACCATGCGGAGATGCTTTATAAATATAAAACAGTCAACAGCATGGCGTAGCCCGGAGTTTAGGTTATGAGTCTGCCGTCAATCTATGTTACGAGCGGCAGAACCCAAAGGTTAAACTGTGGGATGGATAAAAAATGAGGGAAAAGTGGAAAAGAGCAGTGCTGCTATTGGGCTGCATGGCGCTTGTCTTTTCGGGTTGAGGAAAAACAGGTGATGTGAAAGAGTCAGGTGCAGTGGAACCTGTAAATGAGGATGCGCAGAAATTCTGGTATATGTACTGATCACTGCACTGATCGAGGCAGCGCGGATTGCATTCTCCATTTTCCCGGTTATCATCGTTTATTTGTTCCTGTCACGCTATATCGTGCAGGGAATTGCACTTGGAAGTGTGAAGGGGTAGGAAAAATTATATTTGGTTCAGATAAGAGGCGGGAAGCTTTTGAGGAATCTCAAAGGTTTCCTGTTTTTTTGTATAAAAACGTTTTTAATGAAAAAAATATGTGCTACAATGGGTGCAGGAGAGAGGAAGAAGGGAGCCTGCGGCATGGTCTATTTAGCAATCACTGCAGCGATTTTTACGCTTGATTTTTTTCTGAAAAAATATATTGATAAAAAATACGCCAGAAAAGTAAAAAATCCACGTCTCGGTGGAATGATCTGCATAGAGAAGTTCTACAACAAAGGTGCAACGTTAAATCTTCTCGCAAAACATCCGAAAGCCATGACTGCGATACACAGTGTCATCATGGCTTTTGTGGCAGTCGTTTATTATTTTGCAATGCGGATGACTGGAAAAAAACTCACAAAAACGGGACTTGCCATGTTAGCCGGCGGCGGACTGAGCAATTTGTATGACCGCTATACAAAGCATCATGTTGTGGATTATGTGCGGTTTCAGACCGGACCGAAATGGTTTCGGAGGATTATTTTTAATGTGTCTGATTTCTTTATTTTTATAGGGGCAGTGCTTGCAGTCATCGGAAGCGAAGTGTAATATTAAGATAATCTCAAACCATAGATTGATAAAACAATTACCGGGAAGGAAATGATTTTTTGCTATGACAAAAGAACAGTATATCAAAATTACAGAACCGCTTCGGAGCAATCAGGAACGGGCGAAGCGTGTGACGAGTCTGAATCATATGCTGACAGCACTGGTATTCTGCGTGTATCCGCTCTATCTTTTCATGCTGTTTACGGACAAAAATCCGTGGCTCTGGCGGGCGATACTCGTTCCGGCAGTGTCCTTCGTGGGACTTTCCGTTGTCCGGAAAATCATCAATGCGCCCAGACCGTATGAAAAATTTGACATGTCGCCGGTACTGGAAAAAGACACAAAAGGAAAATCATTTCCAAGCCGGCATGTATTTTCTGTTTTTATTATTGCGATGACGATTTTTTATGAGCATCCGGGAGCAGGGGTACTGCTCGGAATCATTGGTTTGCTTCTGGGCATTGTGCGCGTGCTGGTCGGAGTGCATGAGCCAAAGGATATCATTGTGGGCGCGCTGGCAGGAATCGTCTGCGGTATTGTAGGATATTATGTTATATGATAATCTTAATTACGGCTGTGCATAACGCTTCCGGTATTCCCTCGGGGTCTGCTGGAAGCGTTTTTTGAACGACCGGTTAAAATAGGAAAGATTATCAAATCCCACTTCCGCTGCGATATCTAAAATCGAAGAATCGGAGGAAATCAAAAGTCTGGAAGCCATCGTCAGCCGGTATTCATTCAGATAGTCGATAAAGGAGGTTCCCATCGTATTTTTAAAATATTTCATAAAATGTGACTGGCTTAAATTAACTTCTTTTGCTACATCTTCAATCGTGATTTTTTCCATGTAATTATTTTCCACAAATTTTAAGATCAATTTCATTTTTTCCAGAGATTTGTAATCTTTTTTCTGGACATTTCTGGAACTGCACTTGTTGAAAAGAATATAAAAAAGCATGAAAAGCTGGCTTTTGATGAAAAGCTGGTAAGCTGGCGGATTGGTTTTGCTGATTTCATCGTTTGCATCGACACAGGCGGAAATCTCTTTGTAATAGGGATCACCGGGCTGATAGAGTACCGGAATTGTGAGCGTTCCGTCCATCAGTGGGGAAAAATAGTCAGTGCTGCAGGTGTCGGTCTGCTTGGATAAAAGAATCTGCGGATGAAAAATAATATTTTCATATTCCATACTTTCGTTTTCGTATTGTTCAATCGAATGTAATTGTCCCGGAATGATAAGTGCGAGCGTTCCGGCACTGACCTGGTATTGTGTGAAGTCCACGGTGATAATGCCGTGTCCCTTCTTTATATAGATAAGCTCCATTTCGTCATGCCAGTGAATCGGCACATACGAAAAATCCAGTGGGATCGAGCACAGATAAGTGATATATGGAAATAAAGGGTTTCCATGGGAGATTTTTTCCTGATAATTTTCGTATTCCAGTATATTCATAAGGTACATACTCCTTTGCGATGATTCTATTGTGTCGAAAACATGCACTTTGTGTCGTAATCTGGGAAATCGAACAGTATGATTGAAAAGTGCACAAAAATAGACTGCTGATTTTGTGACGTTTACACAATTTCAAGGTGGTTGAAATAATAACTCAGTCTTAACATGATAGGATTGTACCACTTTTATATGGAATATTACAAGATTAAAAATTCCTTCGTGCATATAATGTAATCATAAAACATCAGTTTTACGAAAAAACACGAAAACAACTGCGGCAGAAAATGCGGAGGACAATACAATAAGCTTTCGCCAACAGGCGCAAGGAAAGGAGTAAATCATGAATTTACAGGAAATCGTAACAAAAAGAACAGGAAAAGCAATTTCCCAGTGCAGTAACGAAGAATTATATTTCTCTTTGCTTGAAATGACAAAAGGAATGGCAGAGGAGAAAGTTAGCAACGAGGGAAAAAGAAAATTATATTATATTTCAGCAGAATTCCTGATCGGAAAATTATTATCCAACAACCTGATCAATCTTGGAATTTATGAGGATGTAAAAAAATTACTGGCAGACAATGGCAAGAGCCTTGCAGAGATCGAGGAGGTTGAGCCGGAACCATCTTTGGGAAATGGTGGACTTGGACGCCTTGCAGCATGTTTCCTTGACTCTATCGCTACACTTGGTTTGAACGGTGACGGTGTTGGTTTAAATTACCATTACGGATTATTCAAACAGGTATTTGAGAACAATCTCCAGCATGAGACTCCAAACCCATGGATCGAGAAAGAGAGCTGGCTGACAAAGACAGATAGAGCATACACCATTCAGTTCGGCGGATTCAATCTGCAGTCCAGAATGTACGATATTGATGTATTAGGATATAACAACCGTACCACAAAGCTTCATTTATTCGATGTGGAGACCGTAGATGAGAGCCTGGTTGGTGAGGGAATTGATTTCGATAAAGAGGACATCAAAAAGAACCTTACATTATTCTTATATCCGGATGATTCTGATGATAAGGGACGTATCCTCCGTGTTTACCAGCAGTACTTCATGGTAAGCAATGCAGCAAGACTGATCATCGATGAGACACTTGCAAGAGGCGGCGATTTACACAAATTAAATGAGTACGCAGTAGTTCAGATCAACGATACACATCCAAGTATGGTAATTCCTGAACTGATCCGTTTATTAATGGAACGCGGAATCTTAATGGATGAGGCAATTGATATTGTATCCAAAACATGTGCTTACACAAACCATACTATTTTAGCAGAAGCTCTGGAAAAATGGCCGATCCATTTCCTGGAGAAAGCAGTTCCACAGTTAATGCCGATCATTTATGAATTAAACAGCCGTGTTGTGAAAAAATTTGATGATAAGTCTGTAGCGATCATCGATGATGAGAGACGTGTCCATATGGCACACATGGATATCCATTACGGCTACAGCATCAATGGTGTTGCATACCTTCACACAGAGATCTTAAAGAACTCTGAGCTTAACAACTTCTACAAGATTTATCCTGAGAAGTTCAACAACAAGACAAACGGTATCACATTCCGCCGCTGGTTATTACACTGTGATCCGGAACTCACCGCATTATTTGAATCCCTGATCGGTGACGGCTTCAAGAAAGATGCAACCGAACTTGAAAAATTAGGTGCATTTGTAAATGATGAAACAGTATTGCAGAAGATTCTTGATGTTAAAAATGCAAAGAAAGCAGAATTAAAAGATTATCTTGCAAAAACACAGGGTATCGAGTTAAACGAGAACTCTATTTACGATATCCAGATCAAGAGATTGCATGAGTATAAGAGACAGCAGATGAACGCACTCTATGTGATCCACAAATATTTTGAAATCAAAGCAGGCAAAAAACCGGCTCGCCCGATCACTGTTATTTTCGGTGCAAAGGCAGCTCCGGCTTATGTCATTGCAAAAGATATCATTCATCTGATCCTTTGCTTACAGGAACTGATCAGCAAAGATCCTGAGGTTTCTCCATACTTAAAAGTTGTTATGGTAGAAAACTACAATGTAACACTGGCTGAAAAATTAATCCCGGCAGCAGATATCCATGAGCAGATTTCCCTTGCTTCCAAAGAGGCATCCGGAACATCCAACATGAAATTCATGTTAAACGGTGCAGTAGCGATCGGTACTATGGACGGTGCAAACGTTGAGATGCATCAGTTCGTTGGGGACGATAACATTTACATCTTCGGTGAGACTTCTGAGCAGGTGATCGAGCACTATGCAAAAGCAGATTATGTTTCCAGAAGCTACTATGACAATGATGAGAACATCAGACGTGCGATCGACTTCATCGTAAGTGATGAGATGATGGCAGTCGGATGCAGAGAAAACTTAGAGCGTCTCTACAATGAATTATTAAACAAAGACTGGTTCATGACATTACCGGATTTCGAGGAATATGTTGCAGCAAAAGAGCGCATCTTTGCAGATTACGAAGACCGTATGGCATGGGCGAAAAAAATGCTCGTAAACATGAGCCAGGCAGGTTTCTTCTCATCTGACAGAACCATTGCACAGTACAACGAGGACATCTGGCATCTGTAAAATTCAGCACTAGAACACTTGCTGTTCTGGTGCGTAAGAAAATGATTCAGGTGTGAGCAGCTCTCCTTTTGCGAAGCAAAACTATTCATGAGAGCTGCGAACGTTACATTCGCAGAGCATCTGTGAATGTAACGATATCTGGCATCTGTAAAATTCAGCATCAGTAAAATTAGGGGAGTATATGATCTATATACAAAGTGGCGTGCGCCGTATGTAAAGTGCGGTGTGCGCCTCTTTTTTGTGTGTTGTAAAATCTGCCAACAACACATATAATGGGAGTAGGCAGTGAAACAGTGACAGATACTGCGGAAGGAGAAAACTATGCACAGTAACGCTGGCAGGGGAATGAAGGAATCTGTTTTATAAATTGCTTGGAATATTTGGGCGTATGATTTATAATGTGCATAAAGCAATGAGCAGTGTCAGGAGGAAAAAATATCAAATGCAGTGCTTGCACGATGTATTTGATATTTTTGATGACTGATAGGGCGAATGCCCGTGAGCCCATGAAATCTTTGATTTCATGGGCGTGCACTGTGGACAAAATTAACAGAGGACTTATTTTCATGAATAAAAAGAAATTTACATATATCACAGCGCTTACCCTGTTAAGCTTTACACTTATGACAGGCTGTACCAATGAGCGCAAAGAAAACCAGACTGCTTACCGTCAGATTGGAATCAATGCAATGGAAAGCGGCGATTACGCAGGAGCCGTGGATGCGTTTAACAGTGCTCTGGGACAGTGCATTGGGAAAATCACAGAGAACGAATTAGATATCTGCTACTATAAGGCAGCGGCACAGTATGCCGGTGGTGATCCGGCAGGGGCAGTGGACACTTACACAGCGATCATTGATTATGACAAAAAGGCAGCAGACGCTTATTATCTGCGCGGCTGTGTTTATCTGAAACAGGGGAATACCGAGGGTGCCGTTTCGGATTTTGATGAGGCAGTAAAAAATAACAGCAGCGATTACGAACTTTATGTCAACATTTACGAGAATCTTTCTGCTTATGATATGACGGAAAAAGGGGAAGAATACTTAAATAAAGCATTTGATATCAAAGGCAACAGTGCCGAGGATTATGCATGGCGCGGAAGAATTTACTATGATCTTGGACAGTACGATAATGCCCAGACAGAGTTGAAGTCGGCTTTAGATAAGGAGAGCGTCATCGCAAATCTTTACATTGCGCAGGTGTATGAGGCGCAGGGCGATTCCGAAAACGCAGAGACCTATTATCAGAATTATGTAAACTCAGGAAGCGCAGATTCCCAGGCGATGAATGCACTCGGGGAAATTGAGATGGCAAAAGGAAACTATTCCGGTGCACTCACCTATTTAGAGCAGGGTATTGCTATGGAAAATGTGACAAACAGAAGAGAACTGATGCAGAATCTCATCATTTGTTATGAATATACATCCGATTTTAATTCTGCATGGAACGTGGTACAAGAGTATGTACAGGTTTATCCGGATGATGCGAGTGCGCAGCGTGAATATATTTTCCTGAAAAACCGTATGGAACAGACAGCGCCTGTGGAGAATACAGAGGAAGCCGTGACAGAGGATACGCAGACAGTGGAAGATACACAGACACCGGAAGAGGCGCAGACACCAGAAGAGGCGCAGACACCGGCACAATAAAAGAGACCACAGGAAACAATAACGGAGAATAGAATGGCAGAAGCATTTAAAATAGAAGAGATAGAAGAAAAAGTAATTCTTGTAGGCGTGAGTGAGCAGGATGGAGATGACGCAGAGGATTCTGTTGCAGAACTTGCGGAACTGGTGAAAACAGCAGGAGCAACTGTAGTCGGAACCATGATCCAGAAGCGGGAGCTCATTCATCCGGGGACTTATATCGGTTCTGGAAAGGTGGCGGAGTTAAAGCTGCTTGTGGAGGAACTGGGCGCAACCGGCATTGTGTGTGATGATGAACTTTCACCGGCGCAGCTCCGCAATCTGGAAGATATGCTGGATACAAAAGTGATGGACCGCACACTGATCATTCTGGATATTTTTGCGGCAAGAGCAACTACCAGCGAGGGAAAGATCCAGGTGGAACTGGCGCAGTTAAAGTACCGTCTGAGCAGGCTGACCGGACTTGGACGTTCCATGTCAAGACTTGGAGGCGGAATCGGTACGAGAGGTCCGGGTGAGAAAAAGCTGGAAATTGACAGACGTCTTATCAAAGACCGGATCGCACAGCTGAACCGGGAATTGAAAGAAGTACGGCAGCACCGTGATATCACCCGTGCACAGCGGGAAAAAAATCAGATGCCGGTGGCTGCGATCGTGGGATACACAAATGCAGGAAAATCAACACTTATCAATACACTGACCAATGCCGGAGTTCTGGAGGAGGACAAGCTATTTGCAACGCTTGATCCTACCACAAGAGTGCTGGAACTGTCGGGACGGCAGCAGATATTGGTGACAGATACCGTCGGATTTATCCGCAAACTGCCGCATCATCTGATCGAGGCATTTAAAAGCACGCTGGAGGAGGCAAAATACGCAGACTATATTTTACATGTGGTAGATGCTTCCAATCCGCAGCACGAGAAGCAGATGCTGATCGTATATGAGACACTGGCAAATCTGGATGTGAAAGACAAGACGGTGATCACGCTGTTCAACAAGCAGGATGCAAGGATGGACAGCGAGCCGCTGCATGATTTTAAAGCAGATTATACGCTGCCGATCTCAGCGAAAAATGGAACCGGGTTAGAGGAATTAAAGAATCTTTTATCCGAGCTCCTGCGTGAAAATAAAATCCTCGTGGAGCGGACAGTGCCGTATGCAAATGCAGGCGTGATCCAGCTTGTCCGCAAATCCGGTGAACTGTTGGAAGAAGAATACCGTGAGGATGGAATCTATATCCGTGCTTACGTGCCAATGGAAATTTATGCAAAATTATAAAATGACAAATGTAGTTTATCTGGGAAGAAAGGAACAATAAAAATGATATTATTGATTAAAAACGGACATGTCATCAATCCGGCGACAGAGACAGACGAAGTGGCAGACATTCTCGCCGAGGATGGAAAAGTCGTAAAAATGGAAAAAAACATCAGGGATAAGGCAGACCGTGTGATCGATGCAAAAGGCTGCTATGTTATGCCGGGATTTATTGATATGCATGTGCATTTGAGAGATCCGGGACAGGAGCAGAAAGAGACGATCGAGACAGGCTGTAATGCGGCGGCACACGGCGGATACACAACTATCCTTGCAATGCCGAACACAAAGCCGGTGGTAGATAATCCGGATGTTGTGAAATACGTGCAAAATAAAGCAAAAACAGTTGGTGTCGTGAATGTTTTACAGGTGGGAGCCATCACAAAAGGACAACAGGGAAAAGAATTAGCAGATATCCGGGGCATGTACGAAGCGGGAATTCCGGCGATCAGTGAAGATGGCAGATCCGTTATGAATTCCGAACTTTACCGGGAGGCGATGGAGATCGCAGCAGAACTTGATATCCCGGTACTTGCCCACTGTGAGGACATTAACCTTGTAAATGGCGGCGTTATGAATGAGGATGCGCATTCCAAAGAGCTTGGTTTAAGAGGAATCACCAATTCGGTAGAAGATATCATTGTGGCAAGAGATATCATGTTAAGTGGGGACACCGGAGCAAAATTACATTTGTGTCACTGTTCAACAAGAGATTCTGTAAAAATGGTACGGTATGCAAAAATGGAGCAAATGAAAGTAACAGCAGAGGTATGCCCGCATCATTTCACACTGACCTCGGATGATATCCATAAAATCGAGCCGTCCATCGATCAGGAGAAAAAACTTGCGATCGATGCAGATGCGGATACAAACTTTAAAATGAATCCGCCGCTTCGTTCCAGAGAAGACGTGCAGGCATTAAAAGAAGGACTGCGTGACAATATTATGGATGTGATTTCCACAGACCATGCACCGCATACATTTGAGGAGAAAAATACATCCATGAAAAAAGCGCCATTTGGGATCGTCGGACTTGAGACAGCCGCATGCCTCACTTACACGGAACTTGTTTTGCAGGGCTACCTTACACCGATGCAGATGGCAGAGAAGATGAGTTATAACCCGGCAAAGATTGTTGGAATTGACAAGGGCGATATCCAGCCGGGCAAAATTGCAGACATCGTGATCTTTGATCCGGAAAAAACATATAAGATTGACAAAACGAAATTTGCAAGTAAAGGACGCAACACACCGTTTGACGGAAGAGAAGTAACCGGAAAAGTGATGGCAACCATCGTGGATGGACGTGTTGTTTACGAGGCAGAAGCATAGGAACACACCATATTAAGAGCTACAGAGGCAAACATTTGAAGTAAGAATGTAAAGTAGTTGAGAGAGTGAAAAAGCGAGGAAGTACAAAGATGGCAGAAAAATTTGAAGAGACAGCGATCATCATCCGTCAGGAAGAAATCGCAGATGATATTTACAGTATGTGGCTGCACACTGACCAGATTGCAGCACATGCGAAAGCAGGACAGTTTGTTTCTGTTTATTGTAATGATGGAAGCAGACTGCTTCCAAGACCGATCAGTATTTGTGAGATTGATAAAAAGGATGGCGCAATCCGTCTGGTGTATCGTGTAGCAGGGAAAGGAACAGCAGAATTTTCCGGCATGCATACAGGCGCACAGCTTCGCATTGTAGGGCCTCTTGGAAATGGATTCCCAAAGAAAGAGAAAAAAGCCTTTTTGATCGGAGGCGGAATAGGAATACCTCCAATGTTACAGCTTGCAAAAGAGTTAAACTGTGAGAAACAGATTGTGTTAGGATTCCGCGATGAGCTGTTTTTGATGGATGAGTTTAAAAAGCAGGGCAAAGTTTACGTGGCAACCGAGGATGGAAGCGCAGGAACTGAGGGAAATGTTTTGGATGCGATCCGTGAAAATGGACTGGACGCAGAGATTATTTATGCCTGCGGACCAATGCCAATGCTTCGTGCCTTAAAAGAATATGCAGAGAAAAATCACATCGAGTGCTGGATCTCCATGGAGGAGCGTATGGCATGCGGTATTGGTGCGTGCCTTGCCTGTGTATGTCAGTCAAAAGAAAAAGACGCACACAGCAACGTGAAGAACAAACGAATCTGTAAAGAAGGACCTGTATTCCGTGCAGAGGAGGTAGAATTCTAATGAACATGAAAGTAGATTTATGTGGAGTAACCTTAAACAATCCTGTCATGACTGCTTCCGGTACATTTGGTTCCGGCGCAGAGTATGCAGAGTTTGTGGATCTGAATAAATTGGGAGCTGTTGTGACAAAAGGTGTTGCAAATGTTCCATGGCCGGGAAATCCGACACCGCGTGTCGCAGAAGTATATGGCGGTATGTTAAATGCAGTAGGACTTCAGAACCCTGGAATTGATCTTTTTGTGGAGCGCGACATTCCTTTTTTAAAACAGTTTGATACAAAAATCATGGTGAATGTATGTGGACATTCCACAGAGGAATATATTGAAGTAGTGGAACGGTTGAGAGACCAGCCGGTAGACCTTTTAGAAATCAACATTTCCTGCCCGAATGTCAAAGAGGGTGGAATTGCATTTGGTCAGGATCCAAAAGCAGTAGAAGCTATCACAAAGGAAATGAAAAAACATGCTGCACAGCCGGTCATCATGAAGCTTTCCCCGAATGTGACAGATATTACAGAGATGGCGAGGGCGGCAGAGGCAGGAGGCGCAGACGGACTGTCGCTGATCAACACCATCACAGGCATGAAGATCGATATCAACCGCCAGAAGTTTGTGCTTGCCAATAAGACAGGCGGCATGTCAGGTCCGGCCATTCACCCGGTCGCTGTCCGCATGGTTTATCAGACTGCCCAGGCAGTCAGACTGCCGATCGTCGGAATGGGTGGAATCATGAATGCAGAGGATGCGATTGAAATGATCCTTGCGGGAGCCACCGCAGTATCAGTAGGTACCGCAAATTTCACAAATCCGCATGTGACAGAGGAGATCGTCGCAGGAATCAGAGATTATATGGAGCGTTATCAGGTTGCAGACATCAGGGATCTGGTTGGCGCAGTGCATGAATAAGAAACAAATGCCAGAGAGAAAATAATGGATCACAGGAAATAAAGATCAGGAGGAAATGACAAGATGGAGAGTTATAAGAGCGAATTTATTGATTTTATGGTAGAGAGTGATGTTTTAAAATTTGGAGATTTTACGTTGAAAAGTGGACGTAAATCCCCATTTTTCATGAATGCAGGAGCCTATGTGACAGGTTCCCAGTTAAAGAGACTTGGAGAGTACTATGCAAAGGCAATCCATGACAACTATGGAGATGATTTCGACGTGCTCTTCGGACCGGCATATAAGGGAATCCCGCTTGCGGTTGTCACGGCGATCGCATACAGTGAATTATATGGAAAAGAAGTCCGTTACTGCTCAGACAGAAAAGAAGCAAAAGACCACGGAGCTGACAAGGGCGGTTTCCTCGGAAGCAGCTTGAAAGACGGTGACAGAGTTGTCATGATCGAGGACGTGACCACTTCCGGAAAATCCATGGAAGAGACTGTTCCAAAAGTAAGAGGAGCAGCAGACGTTGAGATCGTTGGTCTTATGGTAAGTTTAAACCGTATGGAAGTCGGACAGGGCGGAAAAGTAAGTGCGTTGGATGAGATCAAAGAAAAATACGGTTTTGAAGGAAAAGCAATTGTCACAATGGCAGAGGTGACAGAGTACCTTTACAACAGAGAACACAATGGCAGAGTCGTGATCAACGATGAGATCAAAGCCGCTATTGACAAATACTACGAAGAATATGGATGCAAATAAGAAAGGCAGCGAGCGCTGCCCGTTGATACGGAAAGGTAAGCACCGGGTATTGGCATTCGTGTTTTTTCTGGTTTATTTTGTTGTGCTGTTCTATTTCCTCTTTTTTTCCGAGGAGATGGGGCGGACTTATTCAGAGAGAGCGTATCATTACAATCTGATTCCGTTCCATGAGATCATGCGGTTTATCAAATACCGTCATGTACTTGGATGGCAGGCTGTAGCACTCAATATCTGGGGAAATATCATTGCTTTTATGCCCTTTGGTTCATTTTTGCCAATCTATTCCAGCCGATGCAGAAATGTGTGGATGACGGTGCTATACAGTTTTGAACTGAGTCTGCTCGTGGAACTGCTTCAGCTTGTGTTTAAGGTGGGGAGTTTTGATGTGGATGATCTGCTTTTGAACACGATCGGCGGACTGCTTGGTTATCTGGTGTACAAAGGGCTGATTGATCTGTGGAAAAGATACGAAAAGGCAAAGAATAATGTGAATAAGTAAGAAGCAGATTTTAATGCATTTGCGGGTTATATCAGGTAATTACTGAAAATATTTTGAGTGGCAGGGTATCATTATGGCACAGAGAAGACGTAGAAAATACGGATATAAGTTTACAGAGAAGACACAGTCGAAAAAAGGAATTGCAGCTTTTTTTCTGGCTGTGCTTTCGATTGCAATTTTTATTTATGTAATTGTAAATTCATTTCATCGTGGTGGAAATGGAAGCATGTACCTTGGAAGTGCAGGAGTGTCCTCCATGCTGGTAGCACTGGTCGCTGTGGTACTGGCAGTGATGAGCCTTCGGGAGGAGGAGTCTTTTAAGCTGTTTCCATACATGTCGACGGTGCTGTCATTTCTTGCAGCCGGTGTGTGGATCGCAATTTATGTAATTGGATTTTTAATCGTATAGTTAATAAGGGAGATCAGGATGGGATACAGAGATATTTATAAGGAGTCAAATGAGCAGGCAGAGGAGCGTTTTTCGCTTGTGATGGAGCGTATTGCAGAGATCGCAGAAGAAACGGACGTGCCGGAGAAATTTGACGATTTTTTTAAAAAGACCGCAGCATTTTTGTTACAGTTAAAGAATGTGTCAGAGAAAGCGGAGAAAGATACATTAAAAGATGCTTCTCTTACAGAGTGCGAAAAACAGAATGCAGGTTTTTATGATGACATCAAAGCGGAAAATTATGGAAAAAGTTATGGAAATCCGACTTATGCAGTAGAAAAACTGGGAGAAGAATACGGGCAGATTTTATCTGCATTGTATGCAGAGTGCCGTAAACGTATTACGGATGCCTATGCTGCAAAAAAAATGAGCGTGACGATCACGGCAGAATTATTTGTTGAGATCTATAATTATTTTGAAGATAAAGAGGGGATTGATAAAACTGCAATTGAGCAGGCGGTTTACTGGTATTTCCATGATTACAGTGAAATTTTTATCGGATATTCTGTGCGTGAACTTGTGGATTCCGAAGAAGATTTCTTATATCAGATCGTGATGAAATCAGATCTGGATGATCTGCGTTATCTTTATCAGTATGGTCAGCATATCGGAAAAAATGAGACGGGGATCGCGGCATTTTTAAATGGCATGTCTGACGAAGAGATTCAGGCAATGGCAGATACTTACACAGAAGGATACCGCATTGGTTTTGCGGCAACTGGAAAAGATTTGTCAAAGAAAACAACGGCACAGGTGCGTTACCCGATCGGTTTTGAGCGCATGGTGCGTGCCGCAGTAAAAAATTTGGAAAAATTAAATTTAAAAGTAACAATGCGGGCATGTTCCTCCGCAGCAAATAAACAGTATGATTATGACCACAAAGAGGACAAAGCATTATATTATGATAAGGCATATGTGGAGAGACGCCTGGAAGTAATGAAAACTTCTTTTGAAGAGATGAAAAAACTTGCAAACGGTCAGGCTGGTCCTGCTGTTATCGAAGTGTTTGGCGAGATTCCATTTTCTCCGGAGACCAAAAAAGAGGTATTAAAGCTGGATGAAAAACAGCAGCAGTTAAGTGTTTACGATATGAGCATGTCGGGACAGATCACAAATCAGTATATTATCGGTGAGGAGCGCAGCTTTACGATTATTGCATATCCGGTGCCTGAGATCGGTGAGAAGTTCGAAGAAATTTTTGCCGAGACAGTCAAGATCAATACATTGGATTATACCTTATACCAGAATATGCAGCAGAAGATCATCGATGTGTTAGATCAGGCTGAAAAAGTGCATATCACCGGTAAAAATAACAATAAGACAGACCTCTATGTTTCTATCTGGCCACTAAAAGATGCTACAAAAGAATCCGCATTTGAAAACTGTGTGGCAGACGTCAATATCCCGGTAGGTGAGGTGTTTACTTCCCCGGTATTAAAAGGAACAACCGGAAAATTATTTGTCAGTCAGGTTTATCTGAATGAACTGAAATATCTTAACCTTGAAATTGATTTCGAGGACGGAATGATCAGAGATTACACCTGCACAAACTTTGAAAAAGAGGAAGAGTGCAGAAAATATATCAAAGAGAATGTCTTAATGAATCATGAGACACTGCCAATGGGTGAGTTTGCGATCGGAACCAACACCACAGCTTACCGCATGGCAAGAGATTTTGATATTGCAGATAAATTGCCAATCCTGATCGCAGAAAAGACAGGACCTCACTTTGCAGTGGGAGATACCTGCTATTCCCACGAGGAGGACATGGTGACTTATAACCCGGATGGAAAACAGATCGTTGCAAGAGAAAACGATTTTTCAAAACTCCGCAGTGAGGATATGAGCAAGGCATATTTCAACTGTCATACAGATATTACAATTCCTTATGATGAACTTGACAAGATTACAGTCATCCGTAAGGATGGTACGACAGAAGATATTATTTCCGATGGACGTTTTGTGCTCGCAGGAATCGAAGAACTGAATAAGCCGCTGGACCGCTAAACGGGAAAAATATAAAATTCTGGATACTGCCAAAATAATAGGATTATTTGACGGTGTCCGGAATTTTTATATTTGACAAAACAGTTGATAATTATGTAATAAGATCACAACAATATATAAATACATTTAATAAAACAAATAACAATTATTAATTGGACTTCTTAATTAAGATGTATTATAATGAGCGCAAGAGAGAAAAATAATGACGATAGACAATTGCGAAACTCATGAAAATCTAAATTGAATTGTGAAAAATTAACAAAAGCTTGAGAAAACACTGGGGAGCGGTCGGTACTTAGAAGGCAGGTACGATGTCAATCGTGACTGGCTTCTTAGTACCGTTACCAGCGACACGTAGCGAGAGCGTGTTTTCGAAAATTTTGTTAATTTTGAACAATTGAAAGAAGAGTAGGATGAGTTTCGCAAACGCCTAAGTAATGACGATAAGAAAAGGAGACGAATATCATGGCAAAAGTTGGTATTGTAATGGGCAGTGACTCAGATATGCCGGTGATGGCAAAAGCAGCAGATATATTAGAAAAATTAGGAATCGATTACGAGATGACGATCATTTCCGCACACCGTGAACCGGATGTTTTCTTTGAGTATGCAAAATCGGCTGAGAGCAAAGGTTTTAAAGTCATCATTGCCGGAGCAGGAATGGCGGCGCATCTTCCAGGTATGTGCGCAGCAATTTTCCCAATGCCAGTCATTGGTATTCCGATGCATACCACTTCCTTAGGAGGAAGAGATTCCTTATATTCCATCGTGCAGATGCCGTCTGGTATTCCGGTAGCAACTGTAGCGATCAATGGTGGAGCAAATGCAGGACTTCTTGCAGCTAAAATCCTTGCAACTTCAGACGAAGCTTTGTTAGAGAGACTGAAAGCTTACTCTAAAGATCTGAAGGAGCAGGTTCAGGCAAAAGATGCAAGATTACAGGAAGTTGGATACAAGAACTATTAAATGTTTACGAAACTCCTGCTAGTCATCCTTAAATTGTTCAAAATTAACAAAATTCTCGAAAACACGCTCTCGCTACGTGTCGCTGGTAACGGTACTAAGAAGCCAGTTGCGACTTGCGTTGCACCTGCCTTCTAAGAACCGACCGCTCCCCAGCGTTTTCTCAAGCTTTTGTTAATTTTTCACAATTCAATTTAGGTTTTCATGAGTTTCGCAATTATTTAAATAAGAACTACTATAAAGGAGAGAAAAAATGGATTACAAGAACGCAGGTGTAGATATTGAAGCTGGATATGAATCAGTGGAATTAATGAAAAAATATGTAAAGGGAACCATGCGTCCGGAAGTGTTAGGCGGACTTGGTGGATTTTCCGGTGCTTTTTCCATGGAAGCAATCAAGGGAATGGAGGAGCCGGTACTTTTATCTGGTACAGACGGATGTGGAACAAAAGTAAAATTGGCATTTCTTTTGGACAAGCATGATACGATTGGTATTGACTGTGTTGCAATGTGTGTCAATGATGTTGCCTGCGCAGGTGGTGAACCATTATTTTTCTTAGATTATATTGCATGTGGCAAAAACTATCCGGAAAAAATCGCAACGATCGTAAGCGGTGTGGCAGAGGGCTGTAAGCAGTCCGGCTGTGCTCTGATCGGTGGCGAGACAGCAGAACATCCGGGACTGATGCCGGAAGATGAATATGATCTTGCCGGGTTTACTGTAGGTGTGGTAGATAAAAAAGACATCATTACAGGAGAGGACTTAAAGGCTGGTGATGTGCTGATCGGTATGGCTTCCACAGGTGTACATTCCAACGGATTTTCCCTTGTCAGAAAAATCTTTAAAATGGACAAAGAGACATTAAATACATACCATGAGGAACTTGGCAAGACATTAGGCGAAGCATTGCTTGCACCGACAAGAATTTATGTCAAGGCTTTGAAAAATGTGAAAGAAGCAGGTGTTCGGGTCAAGGCGTGCAGCCATATCACAGGTGGCGGTTTCTATGAGAACGTTCCTAGAATGTTACCGGAAGGCAAACATGCAGTCATCAAAAAAGACAGCTATGAAGTACCGGCTATCTTTAAAATGATGGAGAGAGAGGGAAATGTTGAGGAGCACATGATGTACAATACTTACAACATGGGTATTGGAATGATCGTTGCGGTTGATCCTGCGGATGTGGAGAAAACTATGGAAGCAATGCGTGCAGCCGGAGACACCCCATATGTGATCGGTGAGATCAAAGACGGCGAAAAAGGAGTAACTTTATGCTAAAAGTTGCAGTTTTAGTATCCGGCGGTGGTACGAACCTTCAGGCAATTTTAGATGCAATAGACAATGGGACGATCACCAATGCAAAAGTGGAAGTTGTGATCAGCAACAACAAAAATGCATACGCTTTAGAACGTGCGAAAAATCATGGGATCGAGGCTCTTTGCATTTCTCCGAAGGACTACGGGACAAGAGATGCGTTCAACAAAGCATTTCTGGAAAAATTAGATGACTGCCAACCGGATTTAATAGTTCTTGCTGGATTTTTGGTTGTGATCCCGAAGCAGATGATCGAAAAATACAGAAACCGTATCATCAATATCCATCCATCCCTGATCCCATCTTTCTGCGGAACCGGTTATTACGGACTGAAAGTCCATGAGGGTGTGCTATCCCGCGGTGTAAAAGTGACCGGAGCAACGGTACACTTTGTAGATGAGGGAACAGACACAGGTCCTATCATTTTACAGAAGGCAGTGGAAGTAGAGCAGGATGATACACCGGAAATCCTGCAGAGACGTGTCATGGAGCAGGCGGAGTGGATCATCATGCCGAAGGCGATCGACCTGATCGCAAACGGAAAAGTCTCTGTCGTAGATGGCAGAGTCCGAATTGACGAGAATAAGTAATAGCGAAACCGAAAGAAGAGTTTCGCCAATATTTCATAGAGAAGGAGAATCCGCATGAAAGTATTAGTAGTAGGAAGTGGCGGCCGTGAACATGCGATCTGCACCAGCGTTGCAAAAAGTCCGCGTGTAGATAAAATCTACTGTGCACCGGGTAATGCCGGAATTGCAGCACTTGCAGAGTGTGTGCCGATCGGTGCGATGGAATTTGATAAATTAGTTGCTTTTGCAAAAGAAAAAGAAATTGATTTTACAATTGTAGGAATGGATGATCCGTTAGTTGGCGGAATTGTGGACGTATTTGAGGCAGAGGGACTTAAAGTATTCGGTCCAAGAAAAAATGCGGCAATCTTAGAGGGTTCCAAGGCATTTTCCAAAGACCTTATGAAAAAATACAACATTCCGACCGCAGCATACGAGAACTTTACTGATCCGCAGGAGGCACTTGCTTATCTGGAGACAGCAAAAATGCCGATCGTTTTAAAAGCGGACGGACTGGCACTTGGAAAAGGTGTTTTAATTTGCAATACATTAGAGGAAGCAAAAGCCGGTGTCAAAGAGATCATGGAGGATAAGAAGTTCGGAACAGCAGGAAATACCATGGTCATCGAAGAGTTTATGACTGGACGTGAAGTGTCCGTTTTATCTTTTGTGGATGGAAAGACCATTAAGATCATGTCCTCCGCACAGGATCACAAACGTGCAAAAGACGGCGATCAGGGCTTAAATACCGGAGGAATGGGAAACTTTTCTCCAAGCCCATTCTATACAAAAGAAGTGGATGAGTTCTGTAAAAAATACATTTATCAGGCAACAGTCGATGCGATGGCGGCAGAAGGAAGACCATTTACTGGTGTTATTTTCTTTGGTCTGATGCTGACGGCAGACGGACCGAGAGTGTTAGAGTATAATGCCAGATTTGGCGATCCAGAAGCACAGGTTGTTCTTCCAAGAATGAAAAATGACATCATTGATGTGATGGAAGCCTGTGTAGATGGCAAATTAGATGCGATCGATCTTCAGTTTGAAGATAATGCGGCAGTCTGCGTTGTGCTTGCATCTGACGGTTATCCGGTGGCTTATGAAAAAGGATTTGAAATCACCGGACTTGAGAAGTTTGAGGGAAAAGAGGATTACTTCTGTTTCCATGCCGGAACAAAATTCAATGAGGCAGGAAAAATTGTGACCAACGGCGGACGTGTTCTTGGAATCACAGCGACAGGAGCCGATTTAAAAGAAGCGAGAAAAAAAGCCTACGAGGCAACCGAGTGGGTAAACTTCGCCAATAAATACATGCGCCATGATATTGGAAAAGCAATTGACGAGGCGTAATATTTTTTGAATTTAAAATCGTTCAGACCGGATGCATCGGTTTTCGGAAAGTCAGATGGAGTTCTTATGATTCGAAAACGCTGGAAAAGGTCTGAGCGTTTTTTTTCTTATAGTAATGGAAATTCCGCGAAGTCTGAATTCTATTAGATTCAGAAAAGAAAGACGTGGAATAATTGCGAAAAAACATTGCATATTTGCCCCAATCGGGTATAATTACAGTTGGTACATTCCAGCTTTGGAATGAATTTCAGGAAAAACGGACTGGAAAAATAATTCCGGAAACAGTTTTTCCAAAAAGCAGGGAGAATTACATGTCACAATCTGTAATGATTAAAAGCAACAAATATGGTATTAATCTGGTGCTGGATCCGAATATACCGTTTGTGGAATTGTTAAAGGATGTTATTGAGAAGTTCAAGGCATCAGAAAAATTCTTTAAAAATGCTGAATTAGCCATTTCTTTTGAGGGAAGAAAGCTTTCGGAAGAGGAAGAAAACCGTATTATCGAGGCAATCACAGAGAATACGACGATTCAGATTTTATGCATCGTACAAAATGGCAGTGAACAGGAAGCAGTCATGAAACAGCAGATTGAGTACTATCAGGCAGTACAGCAGCAGTTTATGAATGCAAACACTGGTTCCGGAGATTTTTACAGAGGAACTTTGCGTTCCGGACAGGTTATCGAAAGTGAATCCAGCGTAACCATTATCGGGGATGTGAATCCTGGCGCGAAGATTATCTCGCAGGGGAATATCGTCATTCTTGGAGCGTTGAAAGGAAATGCACATGCGGGCAGCGCTGGCGACCGCAATTGTTTTATTTTTGCGCTTGATATGAACCCAATCCAGATTCAGATCGGTGATCTGATCGCCAAGAGCCCGGATAAAGAAAAAACGAGAAAACATCTGTTGAGACGTGAAAAAGTTCAGACCGCAGAGTCCCAGATCGCAGTGGCGAGGGATGGCAATATTTATATTGAGCCGGTCACAAAAGATATTTTAAACAGAATGTAAAATGCGAAATGCACAGGAGGAAATCATGAGCGAAGTTATTGTAATCACATCCGGAAAGGGTGGAGTAGGTAAGACAACTACAACAGCAAATGTAGGAACAGGTCTTGCACAGTTGAATAAAAAGGTAGTAATGATCGATACTGATATCGGTCTTCGTAACTTAGACGTTGTCATGGGATTAGAGAACCGTATTGTATACAATCTGGTTGATGTTATCGAGGGCAAATGTCGTTTGAAACAGGCACTCATCAAGGATAAAAAGTATCCTGAATTATGTCTGTTACCATCCGCGCAGACAAGAGATAAGGATGCCGTGACACCGGAGCAGATGGTAGAGCTGATCGATGAACTGAGAAAAGAATTTGATTATATTTTACTTGACTGCCCGGCTGGAATCGAGCAGGGATTTAAGAATGCCATTGCAGGCGCGGACAGAGCATTGGTTGTCACAACACCTGAGGTGTCTGCAATCCGTGATGCAGACAGAATTGTTGGCTTGCTGGAAGCAAATGAGATGAAACGTATCGACCTTATCGTAAACCGTCTGAGAATGGATATGGTAAAACGTGGAGATATGATGAAGGTAGAAGATGTTACGGATATCCTTGCAGTCAATCTGATCGGTGCAGTGCCGGATGATGAACATATCGTTGTTTCTACAAACCAGGGTGAACCATTGGTTGGTTCTGACTGTCTTGCAGGAAAAGCATATGCCAATATCAGCAGACGTATTATAGGAGAAGAGGTTCCATTTTTAGACTTGGAAGTAAAACAGGGTGTATTTGGAAAATTAATGGATTTATTTAAGAAAAACTAAGGGGGGGGAGAAGCCACATGGGTTTAATGGATTTGTTCAAAAAGAAAAGTTCTGGTGACGTTGCAAAGGATCGTTTGAAACTTTTACTTGTATCTGACCGTGCCAACTGCTCTCCTGAGATGATGGAAATGATCAAACGGGATATTATTCAGGTAATTTCCAAGTACATGGACATTGATGCAGATGCGTTGGATGTGAAGATCACAGAGACAGAATCTGACTCCAATAATGGTATGGTTCCAGCATTATTTGCAAATATCCCGATTAAGGATATGAAGCATAAACCGGATAAACGCTAAGATTTATAACCGGAGTTTGACTTACCGTAGTGTCGCAGATTTTGTGGTGCTTTCTCAGGGGGTGAAGGGGCAGATATAAGCGTCCTCTCACAAGTCTTGATTTTATAGGTTTATGA
>ERZ827104.210-NODE-210-length-66460-cov-4.880988_pt1 | contig 66460 bp, 100 predicted proteins | sample MGYA00519781_ERZ827104 | MGnify/ENA primary metagenome ERZ827104 (study PRJEB31778, sample SAMEA3449257) | human gut metagenome | biome: human gut; feature: human-associated habitat; material: faeces | place: United Kingdom | collected 2010/2012 ...
AAGAGGGGAACTCCCCTTCTTCCAATACCTTTAATAATATAAAAATAATAAATAATAAACATAAGGGCTTCTAACAATTTGCTCGTGTCCTTCCTCGGCTTTGGTAATTTGTGGAACTGGTCGAATGCTGGTCTCTCTTACCTCAATGCCAACAATGGCTTGGGTAACGCCAACTGGAATTACCTCGGGCGCATAACTGTATATAAAAAACATTAAGCATATAAAAAACTATCCGATTAGAAGTCGCACCTTGGCAGGGTACTCGAAAGAGTCTTTAGCTTTGCTAAAAATAGTATGCGTGAGACACCATTCGCCTATGGCGGCACTTATGCGAAAGGCATAGGTGGAGTCTAGTAGAAAACCGAACGGCTCAATTCATACAGAGATAAAACAAAAGCATAATGCTTTCTAAATATTATAAAAATTGAAAAAAAAGGAGATGAAAGTGAAGCGATACTTAAAACATTTTAAATTTACCGTAGGTACTGTAGAAGGAGCTATATACGAATGTCTTGACGGAGTTGGTAACTCTAACAAGAGATGGAATAGAATGGATACAGCTTATTTCCTTGCTGATTATTTAATCATATTAGATAAGTCTGAAGGACTTCAACGATATGAACTTGCTCATAATCTTCATACCTTTATCATCACAGAAGAAAAATATAGAGAAATGCTATCAGGGTTGATAAATGATATAGCAAAAGATATATACAAGGAAATAGTCAATAAGAAAATTGAACTAGAACCTATAAAATATAAATTCCGATATGACAGAAGTAGTCAAAAGATAAGAAAAATAGGCTTAGCTTCAATAAAGCAACAGGTATACGACCATATTATGGTACGTGTATGTAAAGAAATGTTCATGAATAAAATTGGTACGTACCAATGCGCTTCTATAAAAGGAAGAGGTCAAGTTTTTGGGAAAAATGTTATTGAAACTTGGATAAGAATGAAACCTAAGCAGTGCAAGTGGATTTGGAAAGGAGATGTAAGGAAATTCTACCCTTCTGTTCCTCACGATAAACTCAAAAATCTATTAAGGAGAGATATTAAGAATAATGACGTGCTATATGTACTGTTTTTCTTAATTGACACCTATGGAGATAAAGGATTGTGTATTGGTTCATACTTATCACAATTTCTGGCTAATTATTATCTAAGCTATGCGTATCACTTCCTAAGTGAGAAGTGCTTCACTATAAAAAAAAAAGAAATGGTACTCAAGAAAGAATAAGACTAATACGCTTCCAATTATTTTATATGGATGATATTATCCTATTCTCTCCAAATAAAAAATATTTAAAGAAATGTGTAAAAATGTTTATTAAATATCTTGGTGATGAACTTGGCTTGGACGTAAAGGAAAGTCACCAATTGTTCCCACTCGATTCAAGACCTATTGACATGATGGGATATAGAATTTATACATACAAAACAACAGTTAGAAAAAGAATATTCAAAAAAGCAAATCCTATAGTAAGTAAATACAAAAAGAAAAAGAAGAAAATGTCTATTGAAGTAGCAAGAGCCTTTATGTCATATAAGGGCTTTTTTGATAACTCAAATAGCATTAAATATAAACGTAAAACAAAGTTTAGTAGAGTCTTCAAAAAGGCTAGAGAGGTGATTAGACGTGAAGCAAGAGGCAATGTTTAATGAAAAGCAACCTGAATACAGATACTTTACTATCAATGATGAAAGAGCAGACATTTTTGTTTATAGGTTCATTAAAGAAATGGACTGTGAAAATGAAGGCTTTGAAGGAGCTAAGATGATTAGTCATGTATTTGTATATGAGGTAAATAACATTTCTGTTAATCCTAATGATGTAACAGAAGAAATGGTAAAGAAAAATCCATTAGATTATATGGACTATGTAAAGCCAAGTAATGGTATCAATTATGAAGAATACTTAATCGACCTTGACTTTAGATTAGCTTCATTAGAACTAGGAATAGAATAGTTTTATTTTAATTTAATGGATTTTTAATAAATTATATAAATAAGGAGGAATTTTTTATGGAACATTCAAACACTTACAAAGCAATTTTAAAGTTAATTACAAACAGAAAAAAGAAAGGTACATTAACTCAGCATTTTATTGAAGATATGCAGTATAAACTAGATATCTTCTTAACAGCTGACAGAATCACAAGTGAAGAATATCAAGAATTAATGGATTTATTAAAAGAAGAAAAGTAAAGAATTGAATCTCATTGAGACTCCTATTTTGGGAGTCTCTTTTTATTTTGATAAAAAAGGAGGAATATAAATGATTATTAATGTACATGGCGGTCATTCATTAAAGTGCAGAGGCGCTAGTGGTTATCTAGACGAAGTTAATGAAGATAGAGCTGTTAAAAATAGAGCTATTGAACTATTAAGAGCGAACGGACATACAGTTTATGATTGTACAGACGATGTGGGGAAAACTCAGAACGCTAACTTACGAAATATTGTAAGAAAGTGTAACGCTCACAAGGTTGATTTAGATGTGTCAATCCACCTCAACGCTGGAGGCGGAACAGGAACTGAGGTATATATCTATAACAATAATTCAAAAGCAAAAGATGAAGCGGCTAGAATTGCCAACAACATTTCTAACGCTTTGGGCATTAGAAACAGAGGAGTTAAAACATCAACAAAGTTATATGTGCTGAGAAAGACTAATTCTCCAGCACTATTAATTGAGTGCTGCTTTGTTGACAATGCTACAGATAAAGCACATTGGAATGTTAACAAGTGCGCTGAAGCGATTGTAAAGGGAATCTTAGGTGGTTCTTGTAACACACAAGTTGCACATCCAAGTAATCCTCAACCAAGCGTGCCACAGTCTCATGCTACAAGCAATAAAAAAGAATGTATCAAGACTGGACAGCAACGCTCAATTGACTATTGTGAACATTCAATCAAAATTGATGGACTTTATGGAAATAACACTCAAAGGAACATTAATCGTTGTTTCCAAAAAGCAATGAATAGTGACTACAAAAAATCATTAAGCGTTGACGGTATTGTTGGAGATAACACTTGTAAAGCTCTTGGAAAGCACTATGTTAAAAAAGGCGAAAGACAGGAACTTGTAAGAGCTGTTCAGATTGCATTGTATTGCCATGGCTACAATCCTGAATGGACAGATGGAATCTTTGGAACTAAGACAGAGGAATCTGTAAAAGCATTCCAGAGAGAACATGGATTAAGTGCCGATGGAATTGCTGGTAGAAATACAATTCTCAAATTAATGGGAAAATAACTTTAGATTAAAAATACAAAGGGTATCTATTTTGATACCCTTTTTTTGCTTTTTTAGTATTATTTATAAACAAAAAAAATTAGGATACGATGAATAATCTCATATCCTAATTGTATAGTATGATTAATTTGTCATATCATCAAACATTTCATCTTGTAACTCTAGAACTGCTAAAGCATTCTTAAGAGTTGTAATAATGTAATTATCATATGTGAAGTCCATACCTTCAACATATATGTCAAAGTCGTGAAATACGTATGCACCTTCATGCTCAGCGTAGTATAAGGCAACCAGAGCGTCTTCTCCTTCTTCTGATATCCATCGTTTCATATCTTCAATATTTTCTTCACAGCCGTAAGAAATGTTGTCTGTGATGTATTTATCAAAGCTGCTATCAATGTTGTTTCTAACGTAATTATATGCTGATTTTAATGCCATATTATATGCCACCTTTCTGTTTATATAAATAATACTAACATATTTGTAATGATACATCAATTAAAGGAGGAAAGTGATGAAAAAAGTAAGATTGGTAATGAATGCCAAAAGCATTGTTGGTGATAAATTAAACACCAGTAGTAAAAATGATGAATATATAATTGTAGAAGATATGAAGACATATAAACTTTTACTGAATGAAAGAACAAATGAAACATACTTTGTTGAAAACCAATACATTATTGGCTTTTAGTTTATAGGCTACTAGATTAATTTCTAGTAGCCTTTTTTTGTTTTTTTCTTTACACATTAAACTTGTGTGTATTTTGAGATAATTCATTAGCCCATCTACCTATTTTTTCTAAATCACTAACGGTTACAATGTCTGCACACGCATTTGGGTCGGTGTCCATTCTTTGGTACAGTTTGTAGAAAGATAACATTTCATCTTTGTCTTTCAATAACTTCATTCTTTCTTTTTTAGATTCAGTTTTCAGTATAAAACCATCTTTTTCAAATCGTTTTAAGATACGAGGCAATACACTTCTATCATTAAATTCAATTCCCTGCTCTTTAAGGTCTCTTCTTATTTCACGAATAAAAAACTCTTTTCTTTTATATATTGCTTCAATAACAGTTCTGTAGCGCATTGCTTTTTCACCTATGTCTAATTTTTGAGAAGGATTTACTATAGCATTAAGATTACCTCTCATTTTTATTACAATTCCTTTGTTATGATAAACAATTATCTTGTCTATCAATATTTGAGCTTGTCTCCTAGTTAAAGTTCCACTTTCTATGATTTCATCAAACGTTGCCAAAGCTCTGTTTAAATTCTCTTTAATTTCTTTAGGATTGTGAGTTATTGTCTTTTTTGAGTTTATTTCTTCTCTAAGATTTAGAATATACTTCATTTTATCATCTATCATTTCTTGATAAGTCTCTTCTATCATATCAGCCATAGAAGGAGATTTAATCATCTCTTTTGTCTTCTGACTAATTAATGATTTTACCTCAAGATTTGCTTGTTTAAGTTTCTTTTCTAAACTTTCAACTGTATCAGTTTTAGCGTTTTTATTTTTATCAATCTCTTTCTTTATTTTACCATCAAGTTCTTCAATCTCATTTTTGAGGTTATTTCTACATATCTTTAAATATTCAACAACATATTTGACTAAATCTTCTTCGGCAATTCTATTGCTATTGCATCTTTTAGCGCCATGCCTATGATACGAACTGCATATGTAAGTGTCTCTACGGTTTTTTCTGGTATGGATATACATCTTTTCTCCACAATCTCCACATTTAATCATTCCAGAAAATAGAGATATTTTATAGCCACCTCTGTAGTTTACTGTTGCTCTTTCTTTTTTTATTTGTTGAACAAGGTCAAACGTTTCTTTGTCAATTATAGGTTCGTGATGATTTTCAAAATAGATATATTCACTCTTATCATTTTCTATTTTCTTTCCACGTATACTCGTGCGTTTTGTTTTATTTACAACAAGTGTTCCAATATAAAACTCATTACTTAATATTCTTGTCACTGACTTATGATTCCATTCGTCACAGAATTTAGTCGGTTCAAGACCTACTTCCATTCTATGTATATTGTGCATTTGTGTAGGTGTAGGTATATTCTCTTCTTGAAGCTTTCTTGTTATTTTGAGTATACCATATCCATCAATATACCATTCGTATATTTTTTTTACATACTCCGAAGCTTCTGGGTCAACTGCAAATTCTCTTGTCTTTAAGAAATTTCTTTTATATCCATATGGAATACTAAACCAATCGCCTGTCTTTTGAAGGTTTGATATTGTTAATTTTATCTTTTTACTAGTGTCCTTTACATATCTTTCATTGAACCAAGTTTTGATTCCTATCATATCATCGTTATCTTCTAGATTGTTATAATCTTCGTTTACTACAATTAATTGTTTATTTAATTTTGTTAAGTCCTCAATAAACAATAAAGTTTTAGCGTTGTGTCTTCCAATACGAGACAAGTCTTTTACAAGAACTATATCGACAAGATTGTCTTCCAAGTCTTGTTTTAATTTATTAAATGAAGGTCTATCGAATTTATATCCACTATAACCATCATCTACGTAGAATTCATCAATTGTCATATTATGTCTGTTTGCATAGTCATTAAGTATTCTTTTCTGATTTGTAATTGATACAGATTCATCATTCCCATCATCTCTTGACAATCTGACATATCCTGCTACTTTCATATGTTTATTCTCCTTTTCTTTATGTAACTTCCATATACCTTGGTGTACATTCATTGTACATTAAAAAGTACCAAGAATCAATTGTCTTGGTACTTTGTTTTGATTACTTCCTTTAATGTATGCATAATATTATCGTCACCTGACGAGAATAAAACTACCATTGTACTCTCGTCAGATTCCTTGTTGATGATACTAATGCATTCATCATCACTATATTTGCCATATATGTATTTCGTATATGGTTTACTAATACCTTGGCTCATATTCAACTCCTTATAAATTATAATTATAACTAGTGTAGTTTATTTTTTTAAAGATTTATTTATCTTCATTTGTATCACACCCATACACACGAAGTTCATGTGGTGCAAATTCAACTTTACTTTTATTTAATTTATTAATTAAATGGTCAATATACCACTTTGCTTTTTCTAAGTCTTGTTTACCATTCTTGTTTTTCCATCTCCATAGATATTTGATTGCATTTGCTGTATCAACAGCTTCAATACCATCCAAACCTTCTACAGCAGCTTCAATAGCAACAATACATTCAATTCCATTTGATGATTGATAATGTTCTGGATGTTCTACCATCTTATCTTTCTTTTCTTCCATATAAATACCTCTTAACTACTTAACTCCTGTTGAGCCAGTACCGCCAGTACGTTCATTGTTAGAATTACCATTATCGGCTTTCAAGAATGGTACAAATACACCTTGCATGACACGTTCACCAGCTTTTAATGTAATATCTTCATTGGTTTCATTTCTTAATGCCAAATGGATATTACCATCATTGCTAGAGTTACTATAAAAATCACTATCAATTACCCCAGTACCATTGGCAAGAACTAATCCTTTTTTAATACCAATTGAACTACGAACATAAAGCAATAATACCTCATCTTCTTGCATATACGCTTTAACATCCGTAGGAATCATACCTGATGTTTTATGAGCTGGAATTGTTACGTCTTCAGGTAAATAAAAATCATAACCCGCACTGTATTTAGTACATCTTTGAGGAAGCACAATCTCCCCTTTTGTTTTTCTCATATCTTCTCTAACTACTTCAAAGCCTCTTAATTTCATACTTTTATCTTCTCCTTTAATTTCTATTGCTAATTTATAAATAACTGCTTTTATCATAAACCATAGGTTTACCATCTGTTCTTCTTACATGACAGTAAACAGTATGACTTCCAAAATCAATAATAGCCATATCCTGTCTATACATAATTCTATAATTATGTACTTTACATTCAGACGAAGCGTAGTCAATACATAAACTTACTGCTTTATCAAAACTATTTGCTGTACCAATATGAACTGTCATTTCCATATAATATCTCCAACGATATACAATTTCTGCTTCATATGTAATCATACTAATTCTCCTTATATTTGTGAGATGCGTAGAATTCTTTGTTATATGCGTCATATCTGTCTTGAATGTTTGTAAACACACCATTTCTTTTTGTAAAGTTTTCAAAGAATCTACATCTATTTTCTTCAGTTCCATCGTACTCACTGCAACCACCACGATAAATACATGAAGGAACTAATACGTCAGCAATATATGTGTCAACTTCATTCTTGACAGTAACCTTATGGTCTTCTGCAAGCTCTCTTGTTTCCTTTGAAGCCTGAAAGCATAATCTCTTTCTAGCTGTATCAATTAAATGCTGAACATTTGCTTCTCCTGCCATAGCTGATGGAGCATCCTGAGCCAAGCCATGTCTATCAACTCCAGTTCTATCAGTTCTTTGTGTTGGAACAAATTTTTCCCATTTATGTCTTACCCAATGAACAACAACCCAATGTGGAATCTGAAGCCATCTCCATTTAATTGAAATATCTCTGATTGGGGAATGTTCAGCAATCAAAATCTTTTTCTTGAATTTTTCACTTGGTTCTTTCTTTAAATCTTTTTTATTGACCGTAAATCTGCAATCATTTAATACTTCATTCCAGTCACCTTTTACTTTTAGAATTTTAGTTTTCATTTCTTTCTTCCTTTAATAACTTAACGAAGTTATCTTCCTTTCCCTTGATAATTGCTTCTAGAGAAGCTTTACCAGCTGTATCAATATTGACAAACTCATATTGAGCATATAGATTCAATAAATACATTAATTCTTCTTTCTTCTTTTGAAATTCTTTCATTTTATAATCTCCATAATATAATTTTGCGTAGTGTAGGACTTTATTTAATTTTCGTTTCTGCTTCCATTAACATGAATAAGCATTAATTGAATCCATATAAATATACATAATGCTTGAAATACAAATTTTGGAGCATTAAATATCATACAGATAATTGTAATAATTAAACATAAATAATTCAGAACAAATGAGCTTGAAATGATATATAATAATCTTTTCAATTGTTCAAACAATTTTTTTTTCATTAATGAAAATTCTCCTTTCTAAATGATGTATGAAGGTTTGTCTTCCTTTTCATTATACATCATTTAGAAGAAAAAAATCAATATATAATATAATTTTAATCAGTTCATTCTTTACTTTTATTCTCAGGTTTCTCCACATAATAAAAATCACACATTGATTTAGGATATCCTTTAACTTCTGAAAGCCCATTTTCCTTTGCCTTTTCGACTAATAACAGTTCTGTAGCAATATCCCATGATGTTATTAAGTTATTGTTAATAGTAAATAATTTATCTTTTTCTTCAATAAACTGATTGTAAAAATTTGCATCTGTACCTTCGTAATAAAATTTAATAAGATGACTTAGTGCATATTCAGCGCTATCAATAGACTTTCTAAGAGATTCTTCTAGTTTTGCAAAACATTCTTTTTTTGTCATTTTATTTTGTTTATTATTCATTTGATTTTGCTTATTCATATAACTTTACCCCCTTCTGTTTGAATGGATTTTCTAGTCCATTCATATTTCCTACACCATCATTTAAAGTGTTATAAATATATTCTAAATGAGCAATAGTTGTGTCATACATAAACTTTTCATAATCATCATTGTTGTGTCTAAACCAGCAATATGCTGTACTAATTAATACTCTAAAATTGTCATTAATTTCTTTGCACTGTTCAACACTTAATTCATCTTTCCATTCTTTTTCCATAATACTAATCTCCTTTTTTTATTTACTTAACCATTCAAACATTGACTCAAGCTTCCAAAATTTACAACTATCACATGTTGTATCTTCTCCATTGCTACAATTTTTGATATTATCTGGAAGAAAATGAGCAAATCGACAGCTTATGTAATTGTCTAGAATGTTCTCACTTGACGAGTCTCCTTCTTGTTGTATAAAGCTAATGAGATTACGAACCTTTTCTTCATTAAACTTCTTCATTAGGTTCTCCATCGATAACAAAGCACTGGTCATTATATTCATTTTCCAAATATTCTATCTCTTCATTATTTAAATGAAGTTCATCTATCTTACCGTTTATGAAAGATAAAGCTGCCAAAATGTGTTCAATTACTTCTTTCATATGGGAACGGCTATTTAACAATTCACATTCAACTCTCAAAGACTCTGCAATATCATAATTGTGTTTAAAGTCACTAGTATCAATCATAAGACCAGTATCAGCTTCATAAATATAATTCAACAAATTATTTAATTTGTCTCTCGCACCTAATAGCTCATGAACATACTGACAAAATTGGATATCTTCATTGTTGTCATTTTTATTAAGTGTAATCATTTTTTTAATCCCTTCTTCTCTGTTTTTTTATCATTTTCATTATTTGAATCTTTTTCATTATTTGAAACTCTAACCTTTTCTTCATCTTTAAGACCATATAGAGCTAAATAAAAATTAACAATACCTTCAGTGTAGCCAACACTATGGTCATTTACATATTTATTAAATAATTCGGTCTCTTCTATTTCTTCAGCAAAAGCTTCATATGAGACACCATCATCTAGGGCATCTTCAATAATACCTTCCATAACATTTATTAATGCTTCATTATAAATTTCAAGGTCAGACACGTATTCTCCGATTCTTTCAGTTTGACGAAGCAAATCATTTGCTGTCCATACAAGTTCGTTTGGGTCTGGATGAAATTCGTATTTATCCCCATAAGACATTTTTAATCATCTCCTTTTGTTTTGGTCTTATTTAATTTCTTTTCCAATTTATTTGATTTCTTTTGCAACTTGTAAATTTCACCTTCTAATTCAATGATTTTACATTCCAATGCATTACAATAATCTATTAACTCTTCTACATAATCGTCTTTATAACCACCATACTTTACTTCTTTTATATACTGTGGAACTGGTCTTTTTGGATTATTTTTTACTTTAAGATAAAAATTTTGTAAACATGTTGAAAAAATCTTTTTACAAAACTTAGAAAAATCTGAAAAACTATTGATGTCATTAACAATTATTAATATAAGAAATAAAATAATCGAAATAAAGATGGTAATAAACAACCAACTATAGATTACAATATTATCCATGTTTACCTCCAAACTTTTTATAAGAATTTTCTCTATAAGACCATAACTTGCCATTATGTGGTCTTATAGAGAGTCTGCTTAAACTCATATGTAAACGTATAATAGCATCCCTTCTGATTATATTTAAAGGATATGCACATTCTAGATTCTCATCATGAGTTTTTCTATTAATTTCAGAAATATGGCTTTTACATTCTTGACTTTTATTAATCACTTCTCCATCATACTCTGCGATAATATGCTTTCCGTTTTCATCACTTATAAAAAACTTTGATGGCATGAATTCAACATTATCATTATTTATCATAGTTATTCTTTCTCCTTTTCTACATCACCAGCAAGGCTTTCTAATTCGTTAGCAATTACTTCGGCTTCATTTCGAAGCCCACTAATTTTAGCTAAATAATTAAAGAGTAAAGTATAAACATATACGCCATTTTTTGAGTCTATATTCATTAAATCTTTGGCTCTATCTCTTGCATTTTCTAGAAGAGTATAAATCCACTCAAAATCGTCATAATCTTTAACTTTCCACATTATATCGCACATATCATATAAACATTCACAACGTTCTTCTTTATTACTCATTTTCAACAACCTTCGCTCTTTCTAAAATATTATCAATCAACATTGGCTCGTCTTCCCAATCAAGGAACAAAAATGCCTCTTTAAATAAATCCAACATTTCATATGGTTCTATTCTTTCCCAGTGCTCTTCCTTTCTTTTTGGTTCTGTTGCAAATACACAAATCATAAAATTTTTATCCTTGGAAATATATTTATAATTAGTGTACTTTGATAAATATTTTAATATTTCATATTCTAATCTTGAAATTCTTAAAACGTCTTCGTATTCAGATATAAGCCACTTCACTCTTCTTGCGTCACATAAATCGTAAGGAAATGTTCTAAATAAACAATCTTCACATTGAATAGCATCACAATGAGCTACTTTGTTGTTATTATATTTATTGACAGCAAAGCATCTATTTTCAATAGCATTAAGCTCTTTTTTATACTTCTCTGCATTAGTCATATTCTTTCATCAGAAATCCTTTCATTTACTTTAATCTTCATACAACAATTCCTTAAATCTATCTAATTTATTAATTAATTTTTTATTTTCAGATTTTGCGCTATCCAAATCATAATTATATTTTGTCACCATACTTTCTAACTGGTTGCAATATTTTTCTAAATCACTTAAATATTTATCCTTATTGAAAGGTTTTTTATTCGTCTTTAAAAAATTGTAATAATCTCTTCTGTCAGGTCTTTTCAGTCCGACATTAGGAACATTATATTTATTTTTTGTAAACCATTGGTACAATAAATTTTTATCAAATAACGAGCAACCATCACGACAATCTACAAAATCTTTATTGCAATTGTACTTATGTACCTTTAGCTCTTCTGGAAGACTTTTATTGAACGGATAGCATAATATCTTTCCGTCAACTTCATCTTCTGCAATAAATTTACAAACTGCCATTAATTTTTCACTATCTACAAGTTCCATTTATCCAACCATCCCTTTTACTATCTTTAAGTTCTTTTGCTCTATTAAATAATCTTTTTAACTTTTTCTTATAGTAATCATTTACTTTATTAGTATCTGCACAATTCATTTTAAGTAATGCATCTATACAAATACTAACATCAGCAATTTCTTCATTTAGATTGTCACAATATTCTTTTGAGCATCCATATCGCTTAATTTTTGAAACTGCTTGAATAAGTTCTGCACATTCTTCCATTGCAACTGTAAGTAAATATTGATTCCCAAATGTACTACAAATATAACCAATATCATTTTTTTGCTTTAACTTTTTCATTAATTTTTCATTTCCTACATCTCCTTCATATTTATGTTTTAGCGCATAGTACTTAGAAAGTACTCTTTCTAAATTTTTAATTATCCACTACATCACAGTTATTTAAAATATCACTAATTTTAAAAGCTTCCTCATCTGTATCTGTAACAAATTTGAAAAGATTATCAAAGACTGTAATTGGCACAGCAACTGACACACTCTGCCATTCATTATCTGCTGATTTGGTTGGCTCGTCTTTATACACCCATACTCCTGCAAAATCTCTTCCAATAAATTTAAATTGTGTATTTTCTGCAATATACTTTAAAACAATATACTCAGTTTTATTTAATGTGATTTTTTTGTTATTTTGTTCCATTTTCATTCTCTCCTTAATAATTTAATATTAATTTTTTATCTCTATAATTTTGTTTATCTTTTTTCATTAGTTTTCTCTAATTTATTGAAGATATAGTCAACACCTTCTTTAATGCTTTCTGTAGCCTTATCTACGTTTTTGTATGTGACGTATTGAGCAACTAACATTTTATACATAGTTCTTCAGAAGGAATAACTGTATATATACCAGCACTGACGCATACAACAATCAGTGCTTTTTTGAAAGCTTTGATTGAAAGTGCTGCAAGACGAGCAGAATCATTATCGCAATGACTCTCACTTTTAGCAAGCACAGCAATAAACCACATACAGCATAATACGAAGGTTGCGATACCAACAATGATTGCACTATTCTTTTTTAAAGTGCTTAATACATCGATTAGATAAAAAATCCACGAATTAATTATTGGCATCATCTATCACCTCGCAATCATTTAAAATATCGCTAATACATGTAGGTTGTTCATCGCCATAATCGACAAAACTAAATAGACAATCTAGTAAATAACCACTGTTAAGACTTCTAAAATCTCTATAAATTCCATTTTTATATTTTTCTGGAGCTTCGAAATGAAGTTCTAATTCTCCATTATGGTTTCTTGTTAAATATTTATACAAAGTGTTATCTTTTATAAATTTCAATAAATCATATTCTAATTTACTCAAGCCTGTTTTTGTATACTCAGACATCATCCATTTATATCTGCTTTTTTCACAATCTAATTTATATCTCCATTTACAATTACAACAGTCTTTTTGTATAAAAGTAAAAAGATGATTCTTACATACAAATGGAATTTCAGCTTCTTTGCTAATACCGAAATTTTTCCCATTTTTTTCTAAAAAAATTTTATATTTTTCAGCGTTTAACATTTTCTTAACCTCCAATTACCTCGCAACATTTTATTTGTTGCTAACTATCTCACCCAATACGTTTGACTATACATTCCTCTTCCTGTTGCTGATTCAACAAGAATATAAGTTTCTTCTTCTTTTACAATATCTATTCTAGTTACAGTTGTATCTTCATATTTATTTCTCTTTTTTATATACTCCTCTTGACAAGCAATATTAAATGCAGTTCCTCTAAATTCGATAATATCAACATCATTTATTCTTAAAATAATTTTAGTTGTACTTCCAAATTTTGGTAATAATTGATTTAATCTCATTTTTCAATAACCTCACAATTCTCAAGTATATCTTTGATTAACATAGGGTCTGTATTTATCCACTTTACAAATCGGAATAAGTCATTGAATGATGAAAGCGATTTGCATCCACTTTGAGAATCCCAACAATTATAGACTCTGGTTGGCATACCTACACATATAAATAAATTATCATCCACACTTCTGACAATGTATTTATAGCCTCCTTTTTTTAACCATTTCAAAATCTCGTATTCTAATATGCTTAATTTAATTGGCTTTTTATATTCTGATAAAAGCCAATTATAACGTCCATTGCTACAACCTTTTTCACTATTAAATGCACAATTTTCACATTTTACATCTAAGCAACCGCCAAATGTCATATAATATTTATTAAAAGCACTACACCACAACTTATCTGCTTCATTTAATGATTTTAATTCATCTTTGTATTTTTCTGCGTTTAACATACCTAATCCTCCACCTAATCAATATAATTAATTGAAACAATATTCTTAACATTAATTGAAACACGTGACAATACTTCTTCTTTTGAATCTATTGGTGGTACTTTATGAAGATTATAATAATATCTTACATATATAATTTTTTTCGCTATAGTGTTATCAATTTCTAAAAAATTCATATCATCAAAATTTCGCATTCTTAAAATTGACTCTTTTGTATTATATAAATAATATTCATCACCGTTAGTCATTTTAATAATTAATTCTTTAGTTTCCATTATTTTCTCCTTGTCTACCTTAATAATACCCATCAATAACATCTCCAATTTTTTCAGTAATATCTCCAATCTCTTCTAATTTTTGAGCTAATTCGTTATTATCACTTTCTGTATACTCTAAGTCACGTTCTAATTCATCATATAGGTCTTCTAAATCATCACTCCTTGGTGTTAAAGTAAAATCACTTCCATGTAATGTAAATTCCATGTTTCACATTCCTTTCTTATATATATAATTATGCTTACTCTAATATTGTCACATCATACCCTAAATATTGATACGTCAATATTGAACCCATACGAAGATATGTATGATAATCAATGTCCCCTTTTCTAATATGACACCAATACATTTTAACTGTTGTGTTTAAATAATACATTTATTCTCTTTCTCCTAACCAATCTAACGTATCAAAAGATTCATCAAGTGTCTTTTTGCATCTATCATAAGATTTGTTGTCAGACGTATCTTTAAGAAGCTGACAGGCACTATCTAAAGCACTACACACGTTTTTATATGATTCTTTAAGTTCTTCATAGTCTTCTTTAAGGCAACTATAATCAAACTCTAAATCATGATATTTGTAGTACAGTTCAGATACCTCTTCTAAATGACTTTCAACTGTCATCATTCTTTCACACACTTCAAGTCACTCCCTTTTAATTATTAATCTTATATAATTCAACAATATTCTCTGCCAAACAAGCAGTTGTAAGTAATCCAACTCCACCAATATTTCTTGTGATGTGAGAAGCCTTTTTCTTACATTCTTTAAAATCGACATCTCCAGTAAGCTTGTTGGTTTCTGGGTCAATTGACAATCCAACATTGACTACCACAGCACCTTCTTTAAGGTATTCTGGAGTGATTAGGTGAGGCTTTCCTACACATGAGACAACTACATCGCAAGTCTTAGTAATCTCGCTCAGATTTGATGTATGACTATGACAGACGGTAATCGTTGCGTTCTTATCAAGAATCATCTGTACTAATGGCTTGGCACAGGTCTTGCCACGTCCAATAATACAAACATGTTTCCCATCTAAATCATATTCAATTTCTTCAAAGATTCTCATAACCCCTTTTGCAGTTGCTGGAGTTACCAAAGCGCCTTCACTAAATCCATCCACATCACGTCTAGGATAACAGTAGTAGTTGTCAATAACCCTCCAAGTGACTTCATTATCTAACGCTTCATTGATAGGTAACTGTACGATAATCGGATTTGTTTTGTTCGAAAGCTCATATAGTTTATTAAATTCAGTTTCTTCATTGAATGGAATTTCTTCAAATTCAATGCCAACCTCTTCACAAACTTTTCTTTTGTTTTTTACATAAGCCTTGCTTGGTTTATCGTCAGGGTTTGTTAATACGGTAAGCTTTGGATTAATACCCTTTTCTTTAAGTTTTTCTACATCCTTCTTGACGTCTTCAATAATCTTTTTTGATAATGCCTTACAATCAATAATTTTAGCCATTGTTTTCTCCTTCTATAATATTGTTTAGTGTATTGCTTCTTTTTAAAAATACTTCGACTTCACCCAATGTGTGACCAATAAAAGTTAAACTTCCATCATCACCTTTTAAATAATAATTATTTTTCTCGTTACCTTCCGCAAACTGTATTAAATGCAAGTTCACATTATGCTTCTTTTCTAACTTTTCCATTTGTTCCAATGGAATATCAAATCCATTAATTACCTTATCCATAAAAACCCACCTTTCAAAAAAAATATAGGAGAACAATTGGTTTACTGTTCTCCTATATACTATCATGTATTCACAAAAACGTCAATAGTTATCTATAATTTTAACGAGTCTGTTTTATTTTATCTTTTATCCAAAGAATCCACCAAAATATAACACAACAAATAAAATTACAATTGATATAAAACCTATACGAAAGTTATATTTATCAGATTCTTTATCGTTTACATATAGGATACAAAGGTCTATTACCATCCACAAAATAAAGATAAATTGTGGTATTCCAATATACATATATAAATTAATCCTTTCTTTACTTTAATCTTCAAACAATACTACTTTATCCTGCGATAAAGATTTTTTAACATCAATGACTCTTTGGTTGCAACTTCCCTTCCATTTTAATGTAAGGTCTTTTTTTTCTTCAATAAAACGCCCATCTACAATAATATCCGAATTATAGAGAATCCTATTATAAAAAAATGGAATTTTGTTTCCTTCTTCTGCAATCTCTAAACAGCTAAGTACACTCATGTCTTTATATTTACTTATTTCTTCGAACGGTCTCCACGTATAAACCCAAACTTTCTTCTGATTCTTTTTTGCAATTTTAATTAATTTTTCTGAAGATTCAAGATTCCACTCTGCCATAGGGTCTCCACCAAGAAGAACTAAATTTTTAACATGTTCATTACTTAAAAGAATATCAATTTCTTCAAGTACGTTCCAAGTAAGTTCTTCTCCATAGTCTTTATCCCAAGCAACAGAATTAAAACATCCTTTACATTTTGGATACGCATCACACCCAGAAAGAAAAACTGTTACAGAAATTCCGGGTGCATTTGCTATATCAAATGGTATTATTTTTGCATAATTAGCCATTCTTTTTCACTTCTTCCCATTCCTTTACTACAACTGTCTTTTCTACTGGCTTTACTTCAATTACAGTAATATTGTAAAAATCATCTTCCTGATATTCAGTAAGACCTTTATCATACCCTGTCATAAAATATCTACCATCAACTTCGACTACAACATCAATCCAACGAGACCATCTGCTTTCTTCGCCTTCAATATAATCAACTTCCTTAAATTCACAACAGATATCATGAATATCTTCATTAGAAAATTCTTCTCCGTTGTCAAACTTTCTTAAAAATTCTTCTTCTGTTAAACATTTTCTTCTTGTCATAATCTTTTTATCTCCTTAAATTTTAATTAATTGTTATTACACATATAAGTTAATAATCTTATTGGAACAGTACTAATTTCCACCTAAATGATAGACTCTATCATAGATATCATTTGCTCTTCCTTCATTAAATGGGTTTGTTGAAATATACCCACAAATTCTTAATGCTATATTCATTTTATCAAAATCATTATTACCGCATTCAGGGCAGACAAATTCATATCTTCCATCATCAGTCTTTACCATATGAATATCCTTGCAGCCACACTCCTGACAATAACTTGTCATTGTGTTGATTTCAGCATACATATTTGTTTCATAAATATGTTTAATTACTTCTAATAATGCTTCAACATTCTTTGTCATATTAGGAACTTCAATATATGAAATTTGACCACCAGTACTATACTTGCTAAAGTCGCTTTCTACAGATAATTTTGTAAATGCATCAATCTCCTGACTAGGAGTGATATGATAACTGTTTGTCACATAATCTTTATCTGTAATTCCTTTAATGACACCAAATCTCTTTTGTAAACACTTTGCAAATTTAAATGTTGTACTTTCAATTGGAGAACCATACAAACTGAATCCAATATTAGTCTGTTCTTTCCATTTTACACAAGCCTCATTTAAATGCTTCATTACTTCAATTCCAAAATCATGACCTTTCTTCTCCAGCTGAGATGAATCTGTCATATATTTAATACATTCATATAAGCCAGCATATCCCAATGAAATTGAAGAATAATCATTGAAAAGTAATGGGTCAATTAATTCTCCTTGCTTCAATCTTGCATACGCTCCATGCTGCCATAAAATTGGAGCTACATCTGATTTAGTTCCTTTTAGTGAATTATGTCTAATCATTAAAGCTCTATAACATAATTCAAGTCTTTCATCGAAAATCTTCCAGAATTTATCCATATCTTTTTTTGAAGATAATGCAATATCTGGTAAATTTAATGTTACAACACCTTGATTAACATTAATTCTATATATTACTATATAGTTTAGACTATCTCTTCTCTTAATTATTTAATAAATTAAGAGCAGTGCGCTTCGAATAGTGATAAAATCTATTCTACTAGGTTACATTCATCACCTATAGTCGTTACATTTTGATATTCTTTTAAATTATTACTTAATAGAATACCCTTAACACGGTATTTTCCAATTTTATTGGACGTCCACCGTTAGCAGAGTACATTCTCCACACCGTTTTATCATACGTTCACACTGTTTAAGGTCACCCTAAATAAGGTGTGTTAAGCGACCATAAAATTTAGGTTTTCCGTTTTCATCATAATATGGCTGAAGAAAACTTCGGCATCCCATACACGGGAAGACATTACCTTCCTTAAGCTCTCTCATCTTCTTTGCACTAATGTAATCAGGAACTAATCGTTTAGCTGAACATTCAGCTGCAAGCTTTGTTAGATACCAGTACTCAGAATCTTCATTTATATTATTTTCATCTAAACAATATAAGAGTTTTGGGAATGCAGTTGTAATATATACGCCTTGTTTATTCTTGACTCCTTTAATTCTTTGTTTTAATACTTCTTCAATAATTAAAGCTAAATCTTTTTTTGTTTGTTCATCCTCAGTTTCATTAATCCACATAAAGATTGAAGTAAATGGAGCTTGACCATTTGTAGTAGACATTGTAATTAACTGATACTGAATTGTTTGAATGCCATCTTTAATTTCATTTCTTACAATCTTTTCAATATCTTCTTCAGACATGCTTGGATATTTAATTTTATAATTTTGCCTACTTACCTCAACAAAAGGTGCTAAATGTGTTAAGGTAATTGTGTTTCCACCATACTGTGAACTTGCAACCTGAGTAATGATTTGAGTTGCAATCGTACATGCCGTTCTAAAACTTTTTGGCTTTTCAATCATAGTTTCAGAAATAACAGTTCCATTCTGTAGCATATCTTCAAGATTGATAAGACAACAGTTCGTAATTGGCATAGCTGGGCTGTAATCGCTATCATGAAAATGAATTAATCCATTTTCATGAGCTTCTTGAACATCCTTTGGAAGAAGAAGCTTAGAAGCCATTTCTCTACAAGTAAAACCAGCAATATAATCTCTCATTGTTGGGATAATTCTTGTATCTTTGTTAGAATTTTCTCTTTTTGATTCTTCATCCTCGCCTTTTACAAGCTTAATAAGTTGCTCATATCTTTCTTGTAAATTACTTGATAAGATTCTATTCTTTTCTCTATCATATCTGTATCTTATGTATGCTCTCGCAACATCTTTCATTCTACTATTCATAAGCTTTTCTTCAGTCAAATCTTGAATTTCTTCAACACTTAACTCTTCTTTTTCAAGCTTACTAATTTCATTCGCAATTCGATTGGCAACATTATTATCAACGTTATCAACTTCATTCATTGCTTTTAGAATTGCATTTTTGATTTTATTTTTATCAAAGTCAACAATTCTCATGTCTCTCTTTTTGACTTTCATCATATACCTCCTATAATTATGTTTAGTTAATACTATTAAAAATAGAGCATCACCTATTGATGCTCTATAATTATAACATGTCTATGACTTTTTTTCAATGCATGTGCATTAATGTTTCAGAATTATTTGTTCCGTTTTTAAGCTCATTTTTAAGACTGTCTTCCAACAAAGAAAGCACTACATTATCTAACTTATTGTAGCATTCCACATCAACTGAAAATTCATTCTTAAGATAGTTTTCAATCATCTTTTTGGAAGCAATAAAGAATTTGTTTGATTCTAAAAACGCTGTGTTTACATCAACTGGATTGACTTTATAGTCAATGCATGTCTTTTTATAACATTCATCTGGAACTAGTGCTTCTCTTAATGTTTTCTTTCTCAAGATAAGGTCACAACTTAAGAAATACAATCTTGCAATATTACTCATTTCTTTAGGGTCATATCCGTATCCAACGCATCTACCTTCGTTTGAGCCAAAACTTTTGTCGATATTCTTTTTCTTTTGGCAAATCATTCCAAGAATACTCTTGAATAATCTTTTTCTATCGGCTAATGCAATATCATCAGCCATATCAAGTACTTTCTTAAATCTTTCATCACAAATATAATACTTTGTAAACAATGTTTCCAAATAACTTGGATTCTGCTTTTTGAGTGTACGAATAAATAATCTAATATCTTTTACTTCAATCTGAGAGCCATCTTCTAACTTATATACTTTAGAAACTAGCTTTTCATCTCTAAGAAGTTCTCTCATAGATGGAATGCATACAGCCTTGGAATCAATATCACTTCTGTATTCTTCCGTATTTAAATCCATTTCATAATTTTGCGAGCCAAACAAAGCAATCCAGATTACGTTATGACTTGTATTTTTATAAAGCCATTCCAACTTTTTATTTAAATCAGTCATAATATCTTTCTTTTTCTGTCTAGTGATTTTATCATTTTTCATCGCAGTACCTCCTGCTTTTTTAATTTTATTCAATTGTAAAAAAATGTTGCGTTTGTATACAAATGCTTTCCTATAATATATTGTCGAAACTCGTGGTAGCGTTAGCCTACGAGACGTTTCGACAGCCGCTTTGCGTAGCAAAGCTGCTTTATACACTTACACCATTAACTGTAGCATTCCCAGTTTATTATTTTTTTTAATTAATCTCCATCCCAAACATAATCATTGCTTCTTACATAATCAGCAGATACACAAAGTAATGTTGCCAGCACTTTAAGTACATTCCCTGCGTTCTGTTCATAACCATCTCTTGTATCCCACTCATCATAACGTTCCGATTCTTCACAACCGTAGAAAGTATACTTATTATATAATCTTACTATCGCATCAATAAGCATCGGAATTGCTTCAAAAGCTGTCTTACCATAAAGACCTCTAATTCCATAACTTATTTTATTTTCATAATTCTTATATGCAAAACGTTCATCTCCATATGTTGCCTGTTCAAAATATTCATAATAATTATATGTAATATCAATATCAAAAACACTGCTTTCACTTTCTTTATCATGTAAATAAATACTATAAGACATTTAATCATCTCCTTTTATATAATTATATGTAGTTTATATGATGCTATTTTCAATATCGTTTAGCCTATTTATGCTAAACTCACATTGCTTTTTAGACAATTCTGTTCCTATATATTTATGTCCTAATCTTAAAGCTGCAACTCCAGTAGTTCCAGTTCCATTGAATGAATCATAAACCAATGAATTTGGTTTTGCATACATTTTTAATAATTTTTCGCATAACTCTGACGAGTAAGTTGCTTTATTTAATTTAGTCAGACCATCATTATTCTTTGCTTCAATGAAATTAAATATATTTTCGTAATTATTTTGTCCTGTTTTTCTTTTACTTTTCACACTTTTATTCATAAAAAATGTTTTATATTCATTTTTTCTACATAAGACAAAAATAAACTCACAAATTCTTGTTAACTTATTATGGCTCATGTTATTAGGCAATGCAGATTTTTTCTTCCATATAATCGTGTCTGCTATTGTAAAATTCGTCTGACCTAATATTCCTGAAATAGCATCATACATTTGTGTTGGATTTTCATTTCCATAAGACATATTATATAGAATACAACCGTTATCTTTCAATATTGAATCATAATGATTAAATACATCTATAGTCCAATCAATATATTCGTTTTTATCCATGCCAGTATAAACATCATATCTTTTTTCATATTTTGTCATATCACCTTTCGAACGTTCAGTATTGTATGGTGGTGATGTAAGAATCACATCAACACACTTACCATTTTGTTTTTCTAATTTATTCATGAAATTAATACAGTCTTCATTAAATATATTAAAATTCTTATTCATTCTATTCATATCTCCATATATAATAATGTTTAGTCTATGATTTAATAATAACTCCAAACTAATATAAATGTCAATAACATTCAATATATAATTCTTTACTTCTCTCTAACTTCATATCCTTCAGCCAAGTCTGTCGAGAGATATTCTTATTTGTTCTCACACATTTTATAAAAGCATTAGGTTCACATAATAACAAACATCTATTCTTCGCTCTTGTAATCATTGTATAAAGCATACAACTATCTAATAGTGCATAGTGTGTATTATCAACTATTCCAATTACAGTTTTGCTTTCATCTCCCTGAAGTTTATGTACAGTTAAAGCGTACGCTAAATTTAATTGATTAAGTTCTTTATTTTCATACTCAACTATTTTTTTCCCACCTGTTGAATAATCATCAAATTCTACCTGAATAAAATCAATACATTCATTGTCAATAGTTTTACTTACATTTCCTTTAATATATCCAACCTCTCCGTTAAAAATCTTTTTTTCGTAGTTGTTTGTAGTTTGAATGACCTTATCTCCTTTGTAGAATTTAATAAACTTTTTGTTAACAATAGGTTCTTTCCCTTCCATAAGAACTGCCTGAATCTCATTGTTTATTTCAAAGCTACTATTTAAGCACCCTTCTCTTCTTGGTACTGCAATGACAACATTATCAATTCCATCTGTTTTGATTGACTTTATAAAAGTATTAACTGCAATACGGTTGAGTGTTTCTCGATTGTCTCGGAACATATAGTACATATCATTAAGTTCACCATGAATGACTTTTAATTCAGGTTTTTCTAACGGACTTTGACCCTTTCTTATCTTTGTGGCATCAGATAAGATACCAGACTTTTCTGCCTGTCTCATTACCTTTGTAAGCTTAAAGCAATGAAATATATCATCTCTTTTAAGAATATCAGCAAATATGTTTCCATATCCAATTGGTGGAAGCTGAAGATGGTCTCCTGAAACAACAATTCTTGTACATTCTCCAACTGCTTGGAGCAAATCATAAAATAATTTAGCATTAATCATGCTTGCTTCATCTACAAAAATAACATCTGTTGGCAATTTGTTGTCATTGTTGTATGTAAATTTGTCAAAACCAATTGCTCCAAGCGCTCTATGAATAGTCATTGCTGATAAACCTGTCGCTTCCGATATTCTTTGAGCTGCCTTAGCAGAAAGAGCAACACAAGTAATCTTCATTCCTCTATCACTATACATCTGCATAATTCCTCTTGCAATTGATGTTTTACCACAACCTGCACCACCTGAAATGAAGGATACGTTTTGTTCTAATGCATTTTTGATAACATTAACCTGCTCTTCCGTATAAACAAATCCTTGTTTCTCTTCTGCTTCTTTTATTGCAGAATTAATTTCATCATCCTTAAAAAGAAATTTTTCATGTGTTATTCCTTCTTTATTAATTATTATATCAGCAATATTTTTTTCAATATTGTACATATAAGTCATTCCTACTCTTACCGTTTCACCGCTTGTTTCAACATGAATATGTTTATTTGTTTTAATATATTCATCAAATAACGCATAACATTCTGGTACATTATTACTTACTTCACCCTTCAACGAATTTAAATCAACCCAAGTATGACCATCATCATCACCACGTTTTCTTAAATAATGTTGAACAAATGCATTTAATCTTTGAATAGATTCCTTTAATTCTGGTTTTAATTTAAGAGCAAGTGCGTCTGCCTTGTTAAATCCAATTCCTCTGATACTTGTAACTATATATGGATTTTCATTAAGTTTTTGTTTTAAAAGCGATGGATTAGGTTCTTGAATAATTAGCTTTTTTATCATATTGTAAGTAACTCCAAGTGGCTGTAGCATTACAATAATATCTGAAATAACATAATTATCAACAATCTTATCGTACATCCTATTGAATGTATAAGACCCAAGTCCTTTGATACATTTAGTATCAAATTCTTCTTTTTTAATTTTTCCATTAACAATATCTTCAATAATTGTTGGATATCTTTCTAATAATTGTTTTGCTACACTCTCTCTTACAGCTGTTTGTAAGAATATCAATTTATCTCTATCATTTTTTGGTGAACATGCAACAGCTGAAATTGGCTTGTACTGATATGATGAAAATTTACTATTATATTCAATTTCTGCGGTAATTTTATATTCTGCACCAATGCATAATCTTTGAACTTTACCACATAAAGTACTTATTGGAACAATTTCTTCTGAAAACATATCCTTCGACTGCTGTAAATGAGGAATCTCTTCATCTGTGGTAAATACGAAGACTCCCCAATTGGAATCTTCATTGTAGTATCTTTCTCCTGTTATGCGAGCGTTAAATTCATATTTTTTTACATCTTCCATGTGTCGTTATCTCCATAATTTTATTTATTCCATATCTTCTTTTTTCTTTTTATATCATCAATCCATTGGCTATATGGCTTAATTTCTTTAGCCACAACCTTTTCTTCCCCTTCTTTTCTACAAAGCATGGCAATTTGATTTCCTTTTTTAATAATATCTTCGTATTGCGTTAACTGCTTGTTCCAAGTAATCGCTTCAACAATTCCAAAAGAAGAATAAATATTTAAATATGCAAATTGCTTTCCAGTTTTAGCCTTTTTCTTTTGAATTTTTGCAATTATACCAACAATAGTACAATCTTCACCATCTTTTACTTCTTCAAACTGTCTTGAAATATTTTCGTATGCCTTATCAAAGGGATTGTCTGCAATAAAAATTTGTAAAGCTTGGAATTCCCAGAACGCTTCATCTGCTAGATATTTCTTATTGTCTTCGATATGTTTTTTAAATTTCTCTTCTTGATTTTCATCAAACTTTTTCTTCCTTATATGATTATATTCTTCTAAAATCTTTTCTTTATCATAATCATATTTCTTGTCACCAATACGATATTTCTCAATATCCATGTCGTATTTGTATATTAACATTTTATAGCTTGGGGCTTTTGCAACTGGCTTAAATATAGATGGTTCAAACAGACTCTTAAGATATTTAATTAAAAACTTTTTCTTATTTTTTGTAGGGATTGCCCCAGACTTAATTAACATAACAATCTGAGCTTTTGTTAACTGTACTCTGTTTGTAAAATCTACAAAGTTTTTGAATTTTCCATTTTTATTTCTTTCATTTACAATATCTTGAGCCAATGATTCTCCAATTCCTGAAATAGCAGATAATCCAAATAAAACACTCTTCCCATCAACTGAAAAGTTAACATCAGATTTGTTTATATTCGGAGGTAATACAGCTACATTAAACTGTTTCGCATCGAGAATAATTTTGTTAATCTTCCCAGCCTTATCCTTATTTAAGTTTAGTACGGCTTTGAAGAAAGCTACAGTATGATGTGCTTTTAAATACGCAGTCTTCATACAAATTACAGCATAGGCATTGGCATGTGATTTATTGAATCCATACCCACCTTTTGTAGATAACTCTTCACAAATTGCACTTGCTATATCTTCTGAATATCCATTATTGACAATTTCATCATGAAGAACAGCAATTTCTTTTTGCACTTTATCTATCTGTTTTTTTGCTAAAATTTTTCTGATTCTATCAGCTCCTGCATCACTTCTTCCACCAAATACCTTAGAAATTCTCATTGATGACTCCTGATAGATATTTTGTCCATATGTCTTACAAAGAATAGGCTTCATATCAGGATGGATATAGTGAATGCTATCTGGATTCTTTTTTCCTTCAATATATCCATCAATAGCTGGCATAGCATCTGGTCTATACAATGCAATTAATGCGGTTAAATCTTCAATCGAACGAGGCTGTAATCTAGAAATCAAGTCTTTCATTCCAAAGCTTTCAATCTGGAATAGATTATCTGTCTTACCACTACAAATCAAATCGAAAATAGCTTTATCATGTTCAAATTCAGGATTATTGATATCAAGATTCCATGGGTCAATATTATCTTCTTCCATTGCTTCATTAATTGCTACCAAAGAAGCGATGCCAAGAACATCATATTTAACTAAGGATAATTTTTCGCACATTTTCTTATCTACAGAAATAACGTGCTCACCTTTTTTTCCTCTTCTGATACCAATATAATTATCGAAGGAATGTCTACAAACAATTACACCACCTGCGTGGATTCCATATCCTCTAGGTCTATTTGTAATGTGCCCTGCGATATCAAGAAGTTCCTTGTATTTAGGATTGTTTGCTACTTTCTTATTGTTTTCCAAGCATTCTTCCCATGTTTTTTGAACAAATCCTTTACTTATCTGTTCCATTTCTCCATAAGGAAAACCAAGTAGTTTTCCAACATCTCTTATGCTTGTTATTGGTGATGTATACACAATATTTAATACCTGAACAACTTTATCTTCTCCATACTTATTTGTAAGATAGTCTACTACTTTCGCTCTGTCACTAACATCAATATCAACGTCAGGCAAATCTTTTCTTTCTATAGTAAGAAAACGCCCAAAGTCTAAGTCGTATTTAATAGAATCAAGGTTTGTAATTCCAAGAAGATAACACACTTCAGAACCACAAGCACTACCTCTTCCATCTCCAACAATTACACCATTATTTTTACACCATTTGATGTAATCTATTAAAATCAAGAAATAGTCACAAAAATCCTTTTTTTCAATAACATATAATTCATCTTCAATTCTTTTTTTATACAATCTCTGTTTCTCAGAATCAAATTTATTGATACCTCTTCTAGTATATCCCTTCCATACAAGAGACCTTAGATATTCTTTAGAATCTCCATATTCTTCTGGGATATCAATCTTTGGTAATTCTGGCTCATGCCAAGGCATGTCAATTACATCACATAAATCAGCAACCAAATCTGTATTTTTTAAACATTCTACAGCCTTTTTGTGTCCAATCTGTTTATCCAATACTTCAAGTATTTCTTCATCAGACATAAGGTAACATCCTTCATAAATTTCAGAAGCAGTTTCTTTATCATGAGCTATTCTTAAGAAAAAATCCTGATAATATAAATCTTCTTTAGTCGCAGCATGAACATCATTAGTTACAATAACTGGAGTATTTGTATCTTCAGCCAATTTTATAATTTTCTGATTATATTCACATTGTTGTTCGTTATCATGAGCCTGAACCTCTAAAAAGAAATATGGAAATAATTTTTTATATTCATAAACCATCTCAAGACATTTGCTATATTCCTTTGTTCTTGACAGTTTACTTGCTAGACATGCTGAAGAAATAATAAGGTTATTTGTATTTTCTTTTGCAATATCGTATATCGTAATACGTGGCTTACTATAAAACCCATGCAACTGACCTAACGTAGATAGTCTGTTAATTGCCTTTCTTCCTTCTTCGTTTCTAGCAATAATAATCAAATGCCAATATTTGTTATCTTTATCTTGAACATCTCTATCAGAACATTCATATGCTTCAATACCATACAATTGTTTAACATCTGGATATTTATCTTTTAATTTTGAATAGTACACCCAACTTGTAAGCTCTCCGTGTTCTGTAATAGCTAATGCCTTTAAACCTAATTCTGAAGCCCTTTTAAGATTTTCTTCTGGTGAGCTGAATCCATCTAGTATTGAATAATATGAATGTGTATGTAAACTACTTGACATTATATCCCTCCTTAAAAAAAGTTATAATCATATTAATGATAAATATAATTATATCTAGTATATTATTAATTATCAAGTTTTTTTAATCCCAAATGTCAGCAAATTCTTCTTCATCTGGGTCTGGAATATGTTTGGCAACAATTTCAACATCTTTGATAGCAATCTGTGGTGTTAAAATTCCATTATAAGAATTGATTGAAGGACTTCCTACTAAATTAACTGTGATGTCATTACAGTCACTCCAGCTATCATTAAGCCAATCATAAATAGGATTACCATCTTTACAGAAAAATTGTATATATGTAATTCCATCTCCATTGTCAATTTTAATTGTGTTTGTAGTTTTTCCAAAAATGTTACAGTTTTCTCTGTTAACCTTTAACCCTTCTACAGCAACAAGAGGTTCATCAATTCCATTCCCAATGTAGTCTCTAAGTTTATATACTTCATTACACAAATCAAATGTAACATCTTCAGGCTTAATGATTAAGTCAACTGTATAGCTAGAATCGTACACGACATCTTTCAATTCTTTATTTAACGCATTATTTATTTTATTTAACATTGTATAGTTAAAACCAACACCAAATGCGTTAGCATGTCCAGATACATATCTAAACATATTTGTATTTGCTAATGTATCTTTAAGACTTTCAACTGGACTATTGTTAATATTTCTACCACTTCCAGCCAAAATCTTATTATTCATCTTATCATAACTTTCCTGAACTAAAAGGCATGGTTTATTAAGTCTCTCAGCAACTTTCATTGCAACAACACCAGTTAGACCTTTATTTTCAAGAATGCCAGTAACGTCAAAAATGGCAACCTTATTATCTTTTACTGTTTCAGACATTTCCAAAATTTTATTAAATGCCTTATCTCTAGCTTTATCCTGCCTTGATTTTGCATTCTTTGAAAGCCTTGCAGCTCTGTCATAAATACTTTCCTTAACAGTCATTGCAGGCGTATTTTTTGTTGCTCTCTTTTTGTTTTCAAAAAATTCATCTGTTTCAATAAAAGCTCTAAATAACAATTCTTTCTCTTTAAGAGAACCATTTCTGATACAACCGTTAATCAATGGAGCAATGAACCAACTTACTGTATGCATGTTTACAATTCCATTAATACTATATTCTTGAGCATTAATTAATCCAATAAAGGCTTTATTCATAATATTTGATAAGCCATCACTTACTAGCTGTCTTGTTTCATAAGACCTTACATCCATCGAATCAGCAATATTTCCTAGTGCAACTAAATCCAGAAAATCATCAGCATATTCAAACCACATTTCTTCATCTAATGCTTGCAAAAATTTATATACAACACCAACTCCACTTAAATTTTTATTAGGATATTTATCACTCATTTGGTTATTTACAATGATACACTGTTCTGCGTTCTTAATTCCTTCTCTGTCAGCCAAATGGTGGTCTAGAATAATTATATCTAGTCCTCTATCAATCAAGTCTGAGCATGGCTTAAAATCATTTGTAGAAGCATCAGGAATGATTAGCAGTTTAATATCTTCTGGTATTACAACATCTCTATCAAGACCATCAAGTCCATGACTCTTTGTCTCCTTATGAAGAATATATTCAACTGGATAATTTTCATCTGTTTTTTTAATATAGTTAATCATTGCAGAAGCAGATGTATATCCATCTACATCACTATCGACTAATACACCAATTTTATTTTTCTTTTCATAATGCGCCACAAAGCATTTAACTGCTTCTTCAATATTATCCAACAGATGATAATCGTAAAGACAACTGTCATTAAGATTTAAATATTCATCTGGATTTGAAATTCCTCTATTGAGTAAAATTTGATGTGTTAAATCCACATCAGAATAATTCTTATTAAAATCATTTTCATATAATTTATATCTCATGTATTAACTCCTTATCTAATTCTATACAAATTATTTTTTACTAACGTTTCCCATTTATCTGGATTATCAGTTGGGGATTCCTTTTCATCAAGAATATTGTTTTTATCATATATCGCATAAATTGGAATTCCTTTTTCAAACTCTTCAGCGATTTCTTCAAGTTCTTTTTTGTTTACATCCTTGTCGAATGCAAATACTATATGAACACCAAGCCTTGTCAGCATCTCAATCTGTGTTCTTGATATCTTTTTGCCACCAGTTGCAACACAGTTGCAATATCCATACGTATAGAGTTGTAGAACTCCCTTCTCTGCTTCAACCACATATACAATCTTTCTAGCCTTTATTGCATCATACGTTTTGTTTAATCCATACAATACTTTAGACCTTGCAGTTGGCTCTAAATATATGTACTTCATTTCATTTGGCTCTAAATCTTTTTTAAATAGTCTTCCTTTTACACCAACTAAATCTCCAATAGAACTATAAATTGGAATTGTGATTCTATTTGTTGATTCATCATAACCTATTTCAAACTCTTTCTGAGTACTATAAGAAATGTTATCATTCTTAAACATATCATTTACATATGGTTTATAATAACTCAATATTTTTTTTGATATTGGTTTTAATGGCTTGTCTTTCTTTTCATCATTATGACTATTCATATCAAAAATTAATTTTGTAATCTGAAGAGATTCTGGAACGTCTTCATCAAAGTCATGATAATAAGAAATTCCAATAAGGTCTGCTATAAACTTAAGACCTTCTGAGAATGATAAATCTTCATTGAAGCACACCAAATCAATCAAATCAGTCTGTCTATTTCCTTTAATCATTTTTCTTGTATAGTTAATTGTTATTAACGCTTCGTTCTCATAGACAGTAATTGCTTGTTTGTTGTCTCCATCTTTATTTGCACATTGATACATACCGTCTTTGTGCGATATGCTATGGCAACCAATATTTTCAAGAATTGTTTCTATAAAATTGTTTTCAAGAATATATTCTTTTAATTGTTTAACTTCCATAGCTTGAATCCTTTCATTATTTATTTTTTAAGAAGATAGCCTATGTTATCCCATGTATTTAAATCTAAATTTATTTCAAACAAAGGAACATATTGTTTTGAACCCATTCTATTTTTATCAATTTTTAGTGCAAAATACGTCTTGTCTTCTTTAAGATTACACAACTGTGGTTCTCCCCAATCATCATTAATTGGCATATATTGATATTTGTTATAATCATCTTTTTGAATCTTAGCGCCAAGCATCAATGCATCTACAACGTGCTTGATTGCCTTACTGTTAGCAATTTCATTACTAGTTAAATCAAATACATCTAAATAAATACTGCTGTCCGTAAGCTGGAATACTGCCCAGCAGAACATGTTCAATTCCTTCATTAGTTCTTTCAACTTTGTAGCAGTCTGTTTCAAGACACCCCATTCTTCAATCTTATATGATTTTAATGTGTCATATCCACAATATTTAATACCATAAATCATTTTATGTTTTCTAAATTCGAATTCCAAAGCTTCATCAGAATAATCAGAACCAACATCCTTGAAGAATAATTTACCTTCTTTTTTTCTATCAATCCAATTTGATACTTCTTCTACTTTTCTAAATTCTTCAGAATCTCTTCTAACTCTATTTATATAGTCTTCTACAGATTCAATGAAATTTCCATCTTTATCTGTTTTTCTTTTAATAAACTCTCCATTTTCATCTCTATAAAGACCTAATACTATTTCTCTTTCACACTTGGTAATATCTACTCCATGAAGTTCTTTGAAGCATTCATTGTTAATTACTGTTGTGATAAGACAGTTTCTTAATGAATCAACATCCATTTCGTTTGAAATAAACAAAAATTTTTCTCCTTTAACCAACGATATATACGCAGCCAAGAGCATAAGATTTCTTGATTTACCTTCGTTAGACCTAAAGCCATTGAAATATACTTTGCCAAGCCTACATCCTCTGAACATCTCATTAAGCAAAGCCCATGGAGTTGATAATCCCATATCAGGAGAAATCAACAACTTTTCAATCTGTTTTGTATTACCATCTGTTAAGTCAACGCTTTCTTCATTGGCATTTATAATTGTATTAATTTTATCTGCTTTTGACTTGATAATTCTATAAATATCCTGAGCTGTCCATTTCTCAAAGTTTCTGTGCTCAACAATTCTTTTAACTGGATATCCATTTCTTTCATATTCTCTGACCAACGAATATTTTTTTATTGTATTATAATAGTTCTTAAAATCATTTTCGTCAGCTAATTCCATCCAAGATGAAATTGTTTTCCAGCCCTTATATCTTTTATACTGTCTTAATCTTTCATCATCCTGACTCATAAAGATGTTTACCTTAGATTCTTCTACTGTTTGAGAAAAAGTCGTATACATCATCTCAAACATATCATAAAAGAATTTTGTTGCATCATCTGAAAAATCATATTGACTTCTCATAAAGTTTCCATAAGAAACAAATAAATCAGGACATTTATATAAACTTCCTACAAATAAAATTTCACTCTGAATATTACTTGTAGAGTAAATTTCAACATTATTTTCATTCATATTTTTCACCATTACCCAAAAATTTCATCTAATATATCATTCATATCTTCTTCATTATCATTATTAGATGTTTGTTTTATATCTAGCATTGCTTTATTGATTTTATTCTCTGTAGCAATATTATCTTTTAATTGTTTTTCTATTTTTTTATTTTCCTTTTGTTGTTCTTTCCATTTTAAATAATCATCATACTTATTCAAAAGAACAGATAGGTCATATTTGATTCTTGAAGCTCCCTCAATTTTCTTGCCAAGCTGTTTATTTCTAACAGCAATCTTATTGAGATATTTAATCTTTTTAGTCCACATGAAGTATAAATCTTCAGGCTTCATTGGTTGTGATAATCCTTTAAATTCTCCTGAGTAGAAAGCGTCAAGTTTTTGAAATACGACATTAGGTATTACTTTAACGTTATAATTTTTTAACATAAATTCATAAATTAAATCTTTATAAATAGTATCAAGAAAAAATTCTTTTGAAGTTTTTTTAATCTCATTTAAATTTATCAAGGCTTCAGACCATTTTTTAGAGCATCTTTTATTTGCTGATTTTCTTTCACACATTTTTACAAAGCAATCAAGATGATAACATTTCCTATCAAAATAAATTACATTATCTATTTCATCTAAAGTAATATTAATATCTTTACTGCATTCATTACATTTTCTAATAACACTCACTTTAACCCCCTCCAAATGAAACTATTTAATAAGGGAGATTTTTAGTAAAACCTCCCTTGAAAATGTTTAAGCTTGAATTGTATTTAAGACAGTCTGTAAGATTTCTACATCTTTGACATTCTTAAATGCAGTTGGTAATCCTGCTTCTGTTAGTTTGTTTCTAATGGCTGACTTATCTCTAGGAGCTAAAGATTTTAGATATGAAGTGATTTCATTTCTTAGTTGAGTTGCAGTCTTTTCGGAAGATGAATTATTCTGTTCTTGAGTTGGAATTTCTCCTACTTTAGCAAGAACTTCCTTGCTATAAATATCCTGTTCAACTTTTGTAGCGTGTTCCAAAGCGTTACCTAGTACAAATGATTTATTTTTTGCAGTCTTATCAATAATAGTCTGCCAGTCTAACATCGTAGGGTCTTCAATAATTTCTCCATTTCTATGCACACCAGTTCTATCTTTGATTACATATGCATAAACAGTTTCGGTATCATTATCTTCTTTAAATAATCTAATCTCTGTTTTTACATTATGCCCCATTTCCTTAAAACCTTCTGCAATTTTTTTCCCAGTAGCTACACTAGTAACTTTTCCATCATTGTCTTTTACAGAAATCTTTTCATCTGTTTCTCTTGCTGTAATTACAAAATGTACTCCTGTTGACATCAAGTCTAAAACTAAATCCTGACCTTTAAAATTGACTGTGTTATAATCTTTCAGCTCTAGTCCAGCCCCTTCAATCTTGACAGTTCTTGCATCACCAATAAGGTTATCCTTATCAGCCTTAACTTTATTTCTTTTCTGTGAGAACTGAATCAACCCTTGCTTTACAGTCATATTTAGAACAGTTGTTCCATCAACAACAATCGCATCTGCCCTGAATGGTTTTCCATCTGCATCTAAAACAATTTCATCAGTTTCATTACCATCATCATCAAGCTCATAAAAGTCTTCATTGTTCTTTACTTTATCAATATACTGTCTAACTTCACTTAATGATAATGTATAGACAATATAAATATTATCTAGATTAATTCCATCTGATTCTAAACCTCCTAGATAATCATCAATAGAACCATTTTCAGCGTCTAAGTATAAGATTCTTAATGGTGAACCATCTGGATTTTTTAAATACGCTAACTGAAGAGCAAGAGTACTTTTACCAGTACCCTGCTTTCCATATAATAATGTAGCGATGTGACTCTTTGTTTTACTTGCTTTTCTACCTCTTGCCATTTCTTTTTATCTCCTTTTAATTTATTAATATAATTTTTAATAGTTAATCTGTTTCTAAAACTTCATATTTCATTAATGCATCATATAATTGAGTAGGTATATCATTAATATACTTTTTAGCAACTTCTTGAATATATTTTTCTTTTTCTTGTTTATATGCTTGAAAGGCATCTTTTTCAGTACTATAAGAGCCTAAAAAATTTACAACTCCGTCTTTGGTAAGAAAAGAACAGTACCTGTCTTTAATTTTTTGGACTCCAATTTTATACTTACCACGACTACCAGATTCTTTAATAAACATTAAATTAATATATCTTGGAACTAATAAACAATTGTTTGGAGAGTATTCTTTAGAACCATGATTTTTAATATCTTTATCCAAATGAATTTGGTCATTACATTCATAATAGTTGTCTTCATACCAATTAGCAAAATTCTGAAAATTATGCCATTCTTTACATACAGAACAATTTTCATATGAAGCTATATCTTTTGGTTTATTTTCACAGTAACATCTTCTAATCATGTTGTACCAGCAAAAATAAATATCTTTGTGCTTTGAAGAATTGTATTTTCCAGAACCAATAAAACCCACATTATAAATATTTTTTTGAATACCCACAAACCACAGGTATGCTATAAACACGTCTTTAATAAGTTCCTCTTAAACAGTATTAGAAACAAAGAACAAACAAAGATAAAAAAGACTGTTTCTGCAGATTATGGGTATTCAAATCATATTTTTATCATACGGATTTATCATTTTACAATTTTTAAAATTTTTATAAGTTGTGTAATATTTATATTTGTAATTATCTTGAAACTCAACAAGTACCTTTTTTGAGTTTTCATACTCAACTATTATTGCTTTAGTTCCACAATTAGAATAGGATTTTTCTCCTAGTCTAATTGTTTTTAGTGATTCATTGTATTTACTTATTCCCATACATTATTTTACTGCCATACTTCGTCTTCTAAATCATCGCCTTCTAAGTTTACCATTGGAGAACCCCAGTCATCGTCTGTACTATCAGTTGTTGTTCCACCAAAGTCATTCTTAGCTTCTTGAGCATTTTTAATCTTAATAATTGCTTGTTCTACTAATTCTTGAGAATAAATATCTCTATCTAAGGAAGATTTATCCGCTCCAGTAATGATAAATTCTCTTCTAGTTGAAGAATTAACTCTATTCATTGAGTTTGCTTCGCCCCAAACATCATCATCTTCTTCTACTGTATCTACTGAAGTATGAGTTGAAATTTTTCCCCATACAGTAATTGCATTATATGGCTTTAAATTCTTTCTAAAGATATTTGCTAACTGAGCATTTTCGACAATAAATTCTGCATCTTCAATAGTAGAGTAAGTAACAATCTTGGCTGATACTACAAATCTACCTGTTTTAACTCCAGATTCTTCTTCCTGAGAAATACCCATAAACATAATTGTCTGAGTAAAATCATGAACAGGAGTGAAATCTTCTGTAGTAAAATCAACATCTTTACATAAAGAAATTTGATTTGGTGTTAATCTAACAAATCTTACTAAACCATCTCTTCCATTAAATGAACTAAAGTCCAAATTTCCTCTTACGAATACGCTCACATCATCATGTAAGTTGTCTCCAATTTCTTTACATGCATCAAATTCTGTCAATGTTTTTTTATCATTTTCTAACTTTCCATTAGAATTCATAATTTTCTTAACACCACAGTTTACACCAATTAATCTAAAACCTTCTTTTGAAAAAGTTAAACGTTCTTCCCAAGGTACTCTTTCTGTAGTACTCTTTTCACCTTTCTTTTCCGCTCTTTTGTTGAAATAAACTTCTCTTCTTGTAAATCCCTGTAATTCAACATTTACAGTTGATTTGTTATCATACTCAATTCCAAACTTTACACTACGCTTTGGTTTTCCAGTAGATGTAGAACCTTCTTTGTAAAATTCATCTTTTTCCGTATTTGTAACAATACCTCTTAACTGGAAAGACCCTTTTGTTTCCATAAGTCCATGAACACTTGCCATTTTTTTCTTTTCTCCTTTTACTCTATTTAATCTTGTTTCTTTGCTTATCTATAATATCTATCGTCATCATTGACGTATAAGCCTAAATCTTCTTCATACCCAATTACATTAATACATCCACATTTAGGACAGGTATAAAGTTTTCTACTATAACCACTACATTTATCATCCCAATATGTCATTGAACTATCAACGACATTGGGGTGTGAACATTTTTCACACCTATATAATAGTCCTACTTCTTCTTCATCCACAGTTGCTTTCCTTTCTTTGTGTTATCCTATAATATAATTTTATCTAGTGTGTTGTAAAAAATAAACAAGTAACAATTATATTATATAGATGCTTTATTTGATGAAACGACTTTTTGAATTTTAGTAATATGACCATTAAATTTATCAGAACTGTTGAAATTACCATCTCTTATACAATCATGATACGACTGCTTTGCCAATCTAGTATCAATAATAAATTCGACTAATGAACCATCGCTTAAATGATGGCAGTGATTAACGGTATCTTTATCTGATTTTTCATCGCCTTTAATCGCTTTAAATGTCTTACCACTATCTAGTGTAATGATAAATTTATCACCGATATTTCCAAACCTTGAACCTAATGCAATCGAAACATAATCACCACAATATAACAATCCATCGCTTCCTACATTGATAGTTCCATTATGAATCAATTTATATTGCATTGAATCTTTTGATGTTATACACTTATAGTCCATATAACTTTTAAAGTCACTATGCTTTTCACCACATAAAGTCATTTCATTTTTCTTTCAATTCTTTATTTCCTGAACATCGTTCTTGACATTCTGGACGTCATTACTAACCTCTGTTAATTCCTTTTGAAGTGCCTTATTGTCATTCTCTAACTCTTCAATGAGGTGTTCTTTCTTTTCTACATTCTGATTTAAATTATTAACTTGATTTGTTAAAGCATTAAATCTGTTATTGACATTAATTCCTGCCATAACAGATGTAGATAAGACTACTCCCACTGCAAGTACCTTGCTTCTTAGTTTCATATAAACTGCTACTAAAAACATATACAAATGTGTATACGCTAGATGATTCGCTGTAGTCTCACGACTTGCAGTTACTGCTTCAACGTGTATGCCTTAGCGATTGTAAACAATACGCTACTCGCAGGTTCATGTACACTCCACAGTCGTAAATTCCCGACTAAGCCATCGGTACATCCCTATAAATTCTTTAAACTGATTAGATATAGGCTTTCATCTAAATAGCTTTTCCTTTCCTAATATATTTTTTTGCTACTTGACTTTCGTAGACTTTCACCATTGCTCAATCTTTACCATCAGGGTTCTGCCCCATAGTTAACAAGACTGTTTCAACTTGTACTGGCTTATCTTTCCTAAGATTTCAGCGGTTTTAAGTCACCAGCTAACACTCTGGATTTTGAGTATCTTTGAGTACATTGACTCACATTTTATTCTGTTTTTTGGTTACTTAACAATTAGTCCTTTCTTGATTTGTTCAAGACTCATTTCGAAACTCTTCAAAACTCTCACTTTGATTAGTACAGCTTATCTGACTGTGAACTCATTGTATCACACTTTTCTTGAATAATCAATATATAATTTTATTTAGTATAAAATACAATTTGAAATTGGGGTTTATTAAGATATTTTAACTAGCCCCGATAATTTTAATTAGATGAAATCCATATATACAGTAATATTTTTACCAACAATTTGGTAGCTGGCACATCCATCACCTTCGTCTTCTTTAATAATTTCCATATCTTCTGTAAATGGAATACATATTTCTGTATCTTCATATGTATAGATACAAAAATAATCATCATTCACATGCGCTTCTCCAACCTCAATTGTAAAATAATTTAAAGTCATAAGTTTTGATTCAACACCAATAGATAAAGAATCCGCTAAATCTAACTGCTCTTCTAAAATATTTTCTAGTTCTTCTTTTAATTCTTTTAACTTCATAATACACATCTCTCCTTCTCTCTTACTGTAATTTATATATACACAATAACTATATTGTCATGTCTATTAACATATAGGTATAACTATTATAATAATGTTTAGTGCAAACAAAATTATAAGGTTCATTAATACAAAAGACCACCCTAGTCCTTAAGATGGTCTTTATATTTTAACAAAAAGCTCTTTCTTAATATATTACAATTAAATTGCTTTTCCACTTCCTTAATTCTATCAGAATAAATATAGTCTTCAAGTGAAGTACCCAATTCCTTACTTCTTTCTTTAATCATATGAATTTTACCAGATTCATAGATAGAATTTGCCTTTACGATATTAAACACCCCTAAGTATTTCAAACTTCTAGAAATACCGTTATAAATTACCCTTCCCTTCTGGAAGTCGCTTGTATCATCTCTAGTATTAGGATAATACTTAATAACATAGCCTCTATCAACAAGGTTTAATACAACATCTCCTATTCCTTGAGCAGTACATGAGTAATACTTTGTTTCATTTATACTTTTATCAATATACTCAAGAAGTTTATCAGATATTTGAATATCTCTACCACTTGCTAGATGTACTGTATTACCATGAATATCACTAGGTTTAAGTTTCACAAAGTCACAGAAGTCTTTTCCTTTCATGCCTTCAAATAATCCAAGCAATATAACTTGGTCTTTAGGGTTAGGTAATTGTTCACACCATTTTATTACTTCCTCTCTTGTAACAATCTTTTTATCGAAAGCTACCTTATTTAAGCAATCATTTAATAGCTTTAGATTAAATTCTAAGAAATGATTTTGATTATCTATTACAAGATTGTTTTGTAAGCACCATTGTGTATAAAGAGATAATTGTGAATTCATAGATGCCAAAATTTCAAGTGATGATACGTTTTGCAATTTATAAAACTCTCTAATTTCTCTTGTTGTAAAACAACAAACATCCTTGCCATACTCTTCTTCATATTTTTCTAATTTATTGAATTGACATTCTAAATAATTTTTTGGTAATGTTGTTGTTTGACTTTTTTCTTCAATATATCTTTTTTTATTACTTTCGTTATACATATAGATTTCACTCCTTCTACTTTTTATACTTTATCGCAAACAATATTTAATACCATTTCTATTAATGACTTTCTAGGAGTTTTATTACTTAATTTACTATCGTTTGAAATTTTTAATTCCTTGTAAGTTTTATTTATTACATTAATCATATTTTTCTTGTCAAGACTGTTGTTTCTATTAAAATAATCAAAAACACAGAATACTGAAAGCAGAAGTTTATAATCCCATTTTTTCTCAACATATTTTGGATTCTGTTCTGTAATAATATTAATATTTTCTGTAATTTCTTTAACCGCCTTCATTTGAACAGAATTCATATTTGCTGACTTTGGTGTCTCTTTAATATAGAACCAATCTACAAGAGAAGCCATTTCTCCAAAATTAATAATTCCGTTGTTTCGACTTATTAATCCTTTCATATTACATAATACATTATCATTTATTCTATTAACAATTATGTTAGAAGCTTTATTCATATTAAGAGATTCACTATCAAGTTTTTTCAACGGAGTCTTCTGGTCTTCCTGATAGATAAATGTCTGAACTTTAGGTTCAGCCCAGTTTACTATTCTTAGCTCCATATTATAATTGAAGTTCTTATCTTCATCAGTTGCCTGACACGCTGCAATGTAACGATGGAAGCCATCAGATATATGAAAGCATTTTAATTTTGATATTACAAGCTCCATACTACTCTCATCATAATGGAACTGAGCATCATAATCTTCCAGCGGAATATTTAATGTTATTGTATTTGAGATAAAAGTTCCATTTACCATGCTCTTATTTATTGATTTTACAGCATCTTTATTCAAGCTTATTTTATAAATTTCTTTATCTCCTCTAATAATTCTCTGCATAGTTCTTTGAGCATTCGCATTGTAATTAATCATTTGGGCATCACGAAGCTTCATTAAGAACTTTACATCAATCTTACCAATCCACTGGTCTTCATCTACTTGAATCATTTTCAATTTGATTGGAAATTTAATTTTACTCTGTTTATATCTTGAATTTCTATATTTGTTTATTTCCTGAGAAGTATAATATGATTCAACTTTCTTTTTATACTTTAAAATTTTATTTATTCCATCTAGCATACAGAACAATACAAATTCAGATACTTCACTAAATGTCATTCTAAAACATATTAAGTCAGAAGACAATTCTCTTGGAATGTTATATTTTTCATTTAAATAAGTTACCAACTTATCATTTTCATCCATATCTAATGCAATATTAATACATACTTCGTTAAGATATCTTTCTAAATCAACTCTACTCTCTTTCATTATAAACACTCCTTTCATTTGGACTTATAATTTTACTCACAGACAATAAACATTAAATGCGTATATATCTATGTTTCTAAGGACATTATATACGCATTTATTATTGAATGCAAATAATAATTTTAATAACTTGCTTGTTTTTTGAAAAAATTTATGATTTTTAGAAAACAACATCTTCCAATGCAGCAACTGCTCTAGCTTTTTCTTCTTCATTGACACCAATATATCTTTCTGTTGTTTTAGGATTATTATGCCCCATCATTCTTCTGGTCAACTCAAGGTCTTTAGTTGTGCTATAAAGCATCGTTGCACATGTTGCCCTAAGCTTATGTGGAGAAATATGTTTATCTACACCTTCTGTATATTTTTTAACCAAGGCTCTTACACAACCAACACCAATTCTATTCATTCTATTGGAAATAAATAAAGCATTTGTTTTTACGTTTTTGTCTTTTAACATACTCTCTCTATCTCCCATCCAGTTCTTTAGTATAATATAAAGATTTTCACCAAAATTAATAATTCGTGTTTTATTATTTTTTTCAGTAACAATTAGTTCTCTTTCCTTAAAATTTACATCTTCTACATTTATTTCTGTTATAGATGTAACTCTTAATCCAAGAGATATTGCTAACATAATAATAGCATAATCTCTATTAACCCATTCTAACTGTCTTTTTTGAGCAAGCTTACTTCCAGAACCGTTCAAAATGGCATTTCTTACAGTCGCTATTTCTTCTTTATTTAAAGCAACAACTTTTCTTTCTTTTCTGTCTTTTGGAACTTCAACATCATCACAAGGATTATCTTTGATAATTATATTTCTTTTTAAAAAAGTAAAAAAGCTTTTAATTCCATACAATCTACATCTTTTAATACTATCGCCAACATTATCAAGAGTACTCATATAATAATCAATCATTCCTGCATTTACTTTTTTAAATGACTTTACATTAGAAACATTAACTTCACATTCTTTTTTAATGAACGAAATGAAATCTAATACATAATTGACATATACATGTTTCGTTGTGTAACTTTTATTATTTAAACTAAAATAATATTTAGTCATATATTTCGGATATGATTTTAATAATTCTTTTAATTTTTTATCCATATTTTCTTCATTTTCTTTTCTTCCACGCATAATATTTTTCTCCTGTTTTTAAAATCTAATTTTAATTAACCCACCAAATTCATCTTGATGATTTTCTAAACTGTCAACAATATCGTTTAATTCATCTTCTCTTATTTCCATATTTCTAACTAGTTCATTTAATTTCTCTGCTGCATCTTCTAAGTTTGGACTTAACTCATCAAGGTCATTTCTTATTTCATCCAAAGTTTCTTCATGCTCATTTAAGCTGTCAATCATAGCTTGAAAAGATTCAACGATTTCTGATAGACTTTCACATCTTTCTTCCCATCTATCATATACCTCTCCTTCATACTCAGGTTCTGAACATTCTAAACTATCAAGTTTAGATTCTAATGTATCATAGATATCCTCAAGTTCATCTCTGTCATAAATTGTTAATTTATTAATTTCTTTAATTACATTCATTGCCTTATCATCCTTTTCTTCGTTCGTCAATATATGCGTAAGATTCATCACTTACTTTTAAATATCCCCATTTTCGTTCTTTTGTATACTTCGGATGGTGCTCAAAAAATTCAATATCTTCTTCAGTTAAATTTTCAGATTTGTTCATTTCTATAATTTTAGGTTTATCTTGAAGTGGGGTATTATAATAATCGTATTTTTTTTTATCTTTATCATAAATGACAAGTTGGATAACAGTCCATCCAACTAAAACAGGAAGACCAAAAAGAAACAAAAATGGAGCAAACATTAACCAAACTAAAATACGATTTTCTGTTATTTTTTTCAAATTGATTACCTCTACTTATTACTATATTCATGTTTTATAATACTACTAATTCTAATATTTACAATCTTTTTAAATCTATACAACATATTTATATTATTCCAATTTTCATAACTTGTTTTAACCGTTTCTTTCCCATTGAAATGATATACATACCAACATGTTTTTCCATCGCTATCTTTACTAAAAATTATCTTTTTTCGTTTATTAAACGTAATATAAATATCACCTTCAATAAAGATATTGCTTAAAAAGAATTCTGCATCTTCTCTATTATTTATTCCATTAAATTTATCAACATTTTTTAATACAACCCTTCTAAACTTTTCTTTTTTAATTCCAACATTATTATTCATGAGCAACCTTCTCCTTATATTCAATATATTTACTCAATCCATCAATATGTTCAATATCCTCAAGATTGTAATTGATATACAAATTAATATATAAAATATGCTTATAATCAATTATAAAGATATCATAGCCATTTTCAAGATATTCGAATAAATAGTCATCAAGATTAAAATCCCATACTTGAATTTCATTTATTGTATAATTAATCCCGTCTGTTTCAATAATAAACGAACTACCTTCTTCACTATCGTTATATAATAATAGTAGATAATTATCTGAATTTTCTTTTTTTAATACAAAACCAATTACATAATGATTTAAATTCAAATCTTTTAACCTCATTTTTATCCCTCCTATTTAATCTCTTCAATCTCAAAACATATATTTAATTTTGGATGCTCAAATGCTTTTTTCTTTTTAATGTATTTGCATAATCCAAATAAGATATCTTCTAAAGCGTACTTATCAATTTCACCGTTATCATAACACATCTGCGCTTCTTCTCTTACTTCTCCTTCCACAAATGCTACAGCTTCATTAATAGTTTCAAATTCATTAATTGTGTTGGACATTACTTCTCTTACATTAAACATATATTATCTCCTTTTAAAGTTTAGCTTTTAATAATTTTAATTCTTCTACCAGTTTCTTTTATTTAACTACAAGTTTTTTCTCTTTTCTGTTTTTTAAAGTAAGTGTTTTAAGCGTTATCACTTTATTCTATTTAAAATAATTTTACTCATTGCTCTTTATACCTGTTATCGATAAATTCTATAGTATTCCTTTACTCCAAAATTCGTAACTGCAAACATTGATTCTCCAACATAGTCTTTGAAAATCAATCCTATTTGCTCAAGGCTTGATAACACACCTCTTAATGTTTTTGATTCAATATTAATGTCACTCATTGTAAAATATGTAGCATTGTCATCTAAATTTGATTCCAAATCATCGTAATTCAAAAATCTGCTAATACTTTTGATTACCTTTAATTCTAATTCTGTATATTTCATATTCTTTTCTCCTTCTTTTTTATCAATACTTTTAATTGTTATTAATTCACCATGAAACATATGTGCTAAGTTCCATGCCTGACAGTAGTGATTATCTAAAAGCAATGCCTTTTTTCTTTCTACCATCAAAAGTAATTGAATTAGGCTTTAATTTTGAAATGTAATAAGCTCCTACTTTAACAATGTATTTTGTCATTTACTTTTGCCTCCTATTTGTTTAAAATCATCTTTTTAATTGGTTTACCATCTAATTCGTAGATATCATCAAAATCGATTTCTCTTTCTACATCACTTAAATATTCCCAGTCAGCACTATCTTCAAAACCGATTTCTGACTCTCCGATATAATCCCATCTAACAATGTAGAACTTACCTTTGCATTCAGCAATGGCACTGAAATAAAATTCATCTGCTGTACTGATATCTCTAGCCGGTTCCAGAATATTGTATATTCTTCCTTTATATCTAGCAGTACTGAACACTTTCAATTCTTTTCCTTCATAAATAATAGTTTTATTTGTAGCATCCTCAGTTATCTCATCGCTCCATTCATAATATGTAATGGTGTCATTCAAATCACACTCTTTCATTCTGAACATTTCAAGAACATCATCTTTTGCAATGAACTCTTTATATCTAAAACTTTCTTCTTCGCAGAACCATTTTTCTGCTTCTTCTGTATTGTTAAATCTTTTTACATAGACAGGTCTTCCATATTCAAAAGATACCCCATATATTTCATTATTAATTTTTTCCATTTTTTTATTTCCTCTCATTTATCAATAATAATATTCTGACATCATAATATTAATCAGTCGTTCTATAAAAATATAACAATTCATTTTCTTTTAAATTATTGCAAGCATAACAATCAGCCTTTTCCCAAAGAAAATTATAAACTTTAGCCAAAACCTCATTACTTTCATAATGTTGCCAAATCTTCCAGTTAAGAACCATAACTAACTCAGTTAATAGTTTATGATTATCCTTATATTCCTCAAATAACTTTGAATACGTGTTAAAAACTGCTGACTTTCCAAATCTTTCTGCAATACTAAAATCCATATAACATGTTGTTAATGGTTTGTACCCTGTCAACTCCTCAATATTCCAATCTTTAAAATTTAATTTTTCCATTTTTACATTTCTCCTTCTAAAATTTTATGTCCAAATTCTCTTCTTTCTTTTAATGCTTCATCACCCCAAGGAAAACTTACTCTACCAACGTTATTAATCCATGCAATACACTCTTTCTTCTTATGTCTGGTTGCAATAGACAAACCACTATATAAATCAGTTACATTCCATTGATTCCATTCTTTAATTTTATGCACTCCATACTTACCTTCAACATAGCCATCTACCTCTCTAACCAAGAAATCATCTACTTCCCATTTCTTTCCATATTCTCTTGTACCAGAATTTACAATAATTTTAAATTTTGACTTTTTCATACTTATCACCTCTTATAATTTTTTCATAATAGTTTTTGGCAAATGTTCCATAATTTCTTTAAATACTTCAGCAGTTCCATTTGGTTCTCTATTATATTCTTCACATAAATGGAATCCATTTGAATCAACACTCTTTTTTCTTCCATCTTCAAGATAAGCCCATTTTCCAATAATAACTGCATAAGCATCAATGTCTTTTGCTCTTGGATGCGCTCTTGAGCCAACCCATTCAAGATATCTAATTCTTGCTTTCTGAGCTTTTAATTTTTCTTTTCTTTCCTTCTTTCTTTTATTAACTAATTCAAGTCTTAATTCATTTAAATCATCAATACTTCCATCCTCAGCATGTTCTGTTTTAATACTATAAAATGATGTCTCTTTGCAATATTTCCCCGTATGATGCCAAGAACTATATTCCAAGAAATAATCAACAAGTACTGCTTTTTGATATTTTCTTAACACTTCTTCTGTAAATTTTCCATATCCTTCAACTTCCTCAATAATATCTTCCTTAGTCCATTGAGAAAGAGGTCTTTCTCCATCTTCATAAGCTTCAACAGCACGATTACTCATACTAAAGCCATGATATCCATTATTCATATTCCACATATTATTTTCCTCCAATTACTCTAACTTTTAAATCTGCATTACATCTACCACAACTATAATAGTTTGGGTGTTGAACTAACTTACATTTACTTTTTCTTCTCCAAGTCGCTCCACATTTCGGGCAATATACTTCGTACTTGTATGAATTTTCTTTCTTTTTTCTTAGTGCTTCATTGTATTGTTTGCTACAAGTAATTCTTTTGATTAAATATTTATTTGGATAATTAACTTCCATTCTTCTAGCATACACCTTCCAAAGTCCTTTATGATGGCATTGAGTGTTGATGCACTTATCACAAGAATGAATTAATTCATGACATATTGTGCTCTTTAGTTCATTATCTGTGGCACTTTCGAAATACATTTCATTAATTTCAATAACATATGCATACATAGAACCATTCCAATCTCTTCTATATTTGCATCTTCCTAGCGCTCTTGATAATTTATTGTTTAATTTAATAGGACATTCTTCATTAAATGGAACACCTGCAACTTCCATATCAATTTTTACTTCTTCAATTAATCTATCTAATTCACATACGCTTCTCATATTTATTCCCTCTCTTCTTCTATCATCGTAAATTTTTATAAATCACAATCTTCTGGAAAAATATTCTTTTCTACAAACCAACTTGTATCTTCACGAATTAATTCTTCTCTTGCTTCATTCATTGTTCTATCTTTTAATTCATCATTTAATAACTCGTCCAATTCATAATACACATCTTCAATTTCATCATATACATAATAGTCTTTTGTATTATATCCATATACAATCGTAAATCGTTCAGGTGTCTTTTGAGGAACTTTATTATCATCGACTTTGTGAATAAGCATAAAATCAAACATTACATCCACTTTGTTTTCATTCTTCTTAGCAAAGACGCCTACTCTATATGTATCGCCATCTTGAACAAAATACATACACCCAAGCATTTTTACCTTTTCTATAGTTGCAACATCATTTTTAATATCTTCATACAAATCCATGTTGACGTGTGATTGATAAGGTTCTACCAGTTTAATATTAGATTTATAAAATTTCTCAAACAATCCATCTTCATTAACATCACATACTGGTATTTCTAAAAAATTATTTACTTCAAGTCCAACCCATACTTCAAATCCAACCCATTTTAAACCACATTCATTTAAATGTTTTTTTATTTCAATTGCTCTTCTATAAATACCAAATTTTCCGCTATTTAATTCTGCTAATTTCTTTAAACTAATCTTGTTCATAATCGTTATCTCCTTTATATTCTTTTTTTGTTCCTCTTTTTTTTGTTCTATTCAATTGTATTAATAAAAATTTGAAATACTCAATATACATGCTGTCATTGCTTTAATACTCCAATATCTAAGCGGACAAAGGAGGCTCAAGCGTCATATTACCCTGAAGATATTCAGGGAAAGATGACGTGTAGTCCTCTCTTTGCTGCATTAGATTAAATTTTGTATATACTCATATTTCATCAGCTGACAATGCTGTTTAATTAAGTTGTATTTAAATGATATTTAACACCCATGTTGTCATTACTATAATACTTTAATTTATACCAGCGGTTTAAAACGGGAGGTTATCCCGATTTAACGGCTGGAATAATAAATTCAAGTGCCTCGTTATCATACAGTGACAATCTGTTTTTTTTAATTACTTATTTGTTAAGTAATTTTTTTCATTGATTAAATTTCATATTCCCATTTCTTTGAATATTTTTCCTTAAATTTGATGATATCAAAATTGTTATCATCAAGAAGTCTTTTCATAAAGTAATGCATTTTCCAAACATTTCTTTCGTTATAATATTTCTCAAGTTCTTTTTCAACGTATTCTAAAGACTGGTTCTTGGTTAAGAACTCTAACTCTCTTTCGTCAAACACCCTTACATCATGATATAAAATTAAATTTACTACTGTATAATAAGCACCACTTCCTTTGAATGATTCTTTCCATAACTTACATTTTTTAGCATTTCTTGGAATCTTCACCTGTTTACTTTCTACAATTTTAGTGAATGCAATTAATAATGCTCTTAAAGAGTCAATATCTTCGTATTTTGTATTTTCAATGCTTTCATAGATAATCTGTAACTTATCTTTTGTTTTATCTGACATGATGCAAGTATCAAGGCAATTTACGCAAACTGCCAATACTACTTTCTTGTTAAAGAAATATAATCTTCTTTCAAACTCTTCATTATCTGTCTTTTTGATTTTTTTCATTCTCTTGAATTCGTCAATCATCATTTTAAACTGATAGATATAAGAATAATTATCTCTTAAATATGCTTCCCAACCTTTACTCTTCTTGTCGTAACTTACATAATTTAACATTCTGAATGTTTGTGCAGTAATCCATCTACGGAATGCACTATGATTCAACTGTTTGTCTTCAACAGGAGTAATACTTAAATCAACTTTCTTAAAACCACCGTCAATTTCATTTAATGGTACACATACTGTAAACTTGCTTGTATCAATTCCCATTTCTTCCATTGCTCTTAACTGTTCTGATAATTTCTGATTCATTGTGTTCATAATTTTTGTCCTCTTTTCTAACGTTTTTCATTAATATAATTTTGTGTATTTTTATTCAATTGTGTTTGCAAATCCTTCTTGTTGACTACGATAGTTCGTGATGTCTTTCTTTAATATCTCAATTGAAATACGAACGCCTCGAATTCAAGAGCAGGTAAGCATCCAATCTGTGTGGGATGCGTCTGCGACTAGAATTCTTTCGGTCGTATTTCAACATTCTAGCTTCTAGCTAGAATGTTTTAACTCCTATAATCAACGACTCAACATCAAGTTCACTGCTTTCTAGCAATAATTACATTATATTATAATTATGTTTAGTGTGCATCGAAAACAATACTACCACCCTTCTTTAAATACCAACACCCATTTCCAACGAATGCACATCTTGAACAATTTCCATTGCATTCTTCAGCATCTTTTGGAGCATCAGTATATCCATCTTTATCCCTAATGTAAGCAACTGGAATGTTATGTTTGTTTTCAAAACTTTCCATTTGATTATCATAACTTAACATTGCTTTTACGTTATCTGTAAAATTGTTCTCATCTAAGAAAATATTGATTTCTTCAATTGATTTTGTGAAGAATAAAAACATTGTTCTTGGACAATGTTCTGCAACTTTCTTTAAATAGTAGAAATCTAACGCATCTAAATCACCACCAACATTCAATCTTACTTCGGTTGCACAAAATTTGAAAATTTGTTCTTCAATTTCTCTCCAATATCGTGCTCTATCCGTTAAATGAATAGCACTGTTTCTTGCTCTATCTCGCATAACACTTGACTTCCAACATACATTTCTAACATCATAACAATAATCTGAGCAATGCTTACAATTCTTTCCACAATCAAGGATTGGCACTAATGATACTGTATAACAGTTAGCACCTGTCTTATCATTTCCTTTCTGAAGTCTTACATGCATTCTTACAACTTCACCACTTTCAATGTATTGAGTTCTCAAATCTTCCATAAGTTTTACTCTACGAGCAATTACTTCCTTACGCATTTTTGGCATATTCATAATTCTTTTAAGTAATTCCATTTTAGTTCCCTCTTTTATATACTTTCTTTATTCTTATAACCATTCTTTTAATACAATAAATTCTTTATCAATTGTTGACTGCCAGAACCAGTGTTCATCATTCTGCCAGTTCAGCAACCCTTGAAGATTTGCAAGAAGTATATATCCTTCTAATATTGCTTTTGCCTCAAATCTTCTAATTCCAAAGGTCAAATGAGCATCATCAATTTCATCTTCAGTATTACCTTTAAAGTAGACACTGTCCTTAGTTCTTGATGTTGGCACACTTGTCTTATATACTTTCCCTAACACTTCTAGTACATCCCATGCATTTTCAGAAGTTATGTTTGATAACATTTCAACTTCTTCTTCAGTGCATTCAAAATCAATAATATCCATAACATTTGTCAAATCATCTGATTCAATAAATGGAGTGTCTTTATTGCATTCCCCTTCCTTTATAATTTGATTCTGTGCAATCCAAAGATTCTTTTTCTTTAAATCGCATCTAAACCATGCTCCTTTAAATGAAGCGTTTAATAATTTTGAGTAGACGCTCATATTTTTTTCCTCTTTTCTATTTATATTTAATTTTTCATATGTATAGTCTACTGATACGGCACATTACTTTAACACCTCAATATTTAGGAGGCGTGGAAGCTGTTTGCTGTATAGTAGAACAGAACACAGCTTCCACGCCTCACTAAATTAAATTCCTATCAGCCAACTAATATGTCAGTCTGTGCAAACTGTTTTTTTTTCTTAATCCATTGACATGGTGCATCTCTTTAGTTTAATAATATAATACTCGGAAAATAACACCTATCTTATAGGTGTGTTTCCAGAGGAGAAATGAGTCGCAGTTGAATCTCGATGAGTCAAACTTCATCTTCGATGAATCTTGCGAATCTGAGATGAGACTGTAGTGGACTCGTTTACTCTGGAATTTCCAGTATTATTAAATATTTGTCAACCGATTAAGTAAGCACTACACGATGCTATTCTACATTGCTTAAGCCTTCATATTTCTCACTACGGCTTCAAATACGGACTTGCTAATCTTTATATCCTTACTCAAACAATTGACGCTCAGATACTTTGTAATCTCTTTATCTGTTCGTATTCTATTCGCCTTAACATTTTTCCCCTTTCCTCTTAAGATTGTTCTATCTGGTAAATCCATTACAGAACCAAGACCACCAATTTTCTTTTTGCCTGTTTCACACGCTCTAATACAATCGAGTATAAATTTATTTAGTTCATTGATGTCCTTCTCTACATTGATTGTTCCAAGGCAACTGCTTGCCCAACAATACTCCCCCTCATATAGATATCTAAAGATTGCATTTCTAGCCTGTTTGGCAGTGTAATTTTTATCAATGCTTCTTGACTCAATTTCCTTTTGGAACTTTTTTACCCTATTCTTTGATAAGGTAATCATATCTCCCTTGATGTTAAAGCCAAGAAACTTAAACCATTTATCACAATAAAGAGGTTCAACCTTTTTTGGATTGAGTTTTACTCCATATTTAATAATAATTGAATTCATGTCTCCAATTACACCAGAAGTATTTTTATCAATTACACATACATCATCACTGTATCTATAATAAATTTTGTATTTCTTACTCATATAATCATCAAGTTCGTATAAGATTGCATTTGCTAAGAAACTTGCTACTGCACATCCTTGCTTTAAGGCTTGGTATTTCTTATGCAGTACATTTTCATGGTCAAAATACAAGTCTTGATGATAGTATCTTCTTAATAGATTGATGACAGGTTCTTTTCCTCTTTCAAAACCCAGTCTATCCTCAATTTTATTAAAGATAGCATCAATTGCTTCAATGCAAACTGTATCAAAGTATTTTGAGAAATCGCTTTTATAACCAATTTGTTTATCAAATGTATTTTGCATTGTTATAATTTTGTTTAGTCTAACGATTTCTTTTGAAATTCTTTTAACCACATCCTGTGTCCCAATACCTTTCTGATATGAAACACAATTTGGATGAATCATGTCTTTGAACATTTCACATAGACAGTCGTTTATGAGTGTCAAAACAATTCTATCTAAATCTCTATTTACATATACCTCTCTAAATTCACCCGGAGTGTCCTTTGGGATTTTACATACTGTAGGTGGATAGATTGTATACTTGTTATCATGAATCATGTTATAAAGACTTGCTCTAGTCTCAGGATAACATAATTCTTTGATTAACTTTTTGTTCAAATCTTTTTCGTCAGCAATTTCAATCATGTTTTGCCAACGTTCTGTTTCAAACATCATGACTAACAGTTTGCTTGGCTTTTGTACTTTATAGACATTGTTATCTAGCTCCAAGATAATATCCTTCACATTCATTCAAATCACTCCTCTTCAATATTTTCTTCTTTCCATTCGAGCCAATCATTATAGACACCTCTATCAATTTTTTCTAGCTCGTCCTCAGTCATGTAATTATTTTCAATCAAGTCGTTCACGACTTCTTCAAATTCAATACCATCAATGTGATTGTCTGTTGCATATCTAATAACATTCCAAATGATTGTTTTTAATGCATAATCTGGAACATCGTCTTTATTTGTTTCAACAATTTTAAGTTTGTTGTATCTTAGTCCACAAGATAAATCAGCCAATAGGTCAATATCATGCAAGAGATTAGGGTCTCTAAAATCCAATTCTGAAATGTCCTTTTCTCCATTTCTTGCCAAAGTCATATCACATTCAAACGCTTCTATCATTTTGCTATATTTTTTTATTTCTTTCATATTGTTATTCTCCTTTTACTCTACACTGGTCTTTTTGTAAGACTTGCCAAATCAATAGTATCTGTAACTATTGCTCCATTATAGCAAGCATATACATCAAACCTATAAAATTTATCTTCTTGAAACAAATCAACTGTTCCGATTCGTTCACCTTCATCAGCATTGATAATAGAACACGTATGTATATCTCTTTCAAGTCTTCTAGAACATATCATGCATTCTTGAATATTTGAATCATAACAGAGTTCATCAAAATCACTGTCAAAATCAACAATGTATCTGCTATCTATTGTACAACAAACATTTAGACTATACAACTTTTCAAATGCATCAAAGATTTCTTCCATTTTATAAAATTCGCAACGTTCTTTTAAATGTGCCAACTTTTGTAAATCTAATTGATTTCTTTTCATTCTTTTGTCCTCGTTTCTATAATGTATTTTAATTTTATTCAGTATATACAAAAGAGTCAACATTTACATATAATTTTGTTGACTCTTTCTTAATAAATTGTAAGCTGTATGCTCCAATTCTCTGTATATTTCCAAAATGTCTTTAGCATCTTCTAGGAGTGCGTATAAATCGGTAGGCGTTCCGTGTTCGCCATGTAGGTTATACCATTCAACTGCATGGTCTTGATAATTAAAATAGAAGTGTAATGCAAATGCTTGATTATATAAAGCTTGTATAATGCTTTTATTAAAATAGTCTTCATAATCAAGTTCAAATGAAATATCCTCACCAAGAGGGCTTTCGTTGCCAAATATAACATAGCCATCCTTCCAATATACGCTCCAGCCAATATCTTCCATTGACTGGGTAATTAATGTTTTAATCTGTTCTGTATTCATTGTTTTATTCTCCTTTATAATCCATAATTGCAAAATATTCTTCATCAGACATTCCAGTTATATCAAAAATCTCTTTTTCACTATATCCTTCTGCTTCCAATGCATAAATTGCATTACTCAAATATTTTTTTGCATTATTCGAATTAATACAACCTTGAATCAAAAACTCTTCTTGAATGATACGAGCAGTTTCTTCAAAATTTGATTTTGCTAAATTAACTGCCTTTCTTGTTACTTCTTGAATGAATTCTTTAGTCATTAAAGGATTGCCTTTAAGATTTTGGATATCCTCTTCTGTCATTCTTGAAAGATTATTTGCACCTTCTAGCAGCAACATATTTACAGCCATGTTGTTTACTACTTCATTTCTCAATTTTGCGTTCATTATTTTGCCCTCTTTTCTACTTTTAGTTACCTTTTAATTTTAACATTTCTTAAGTTTAATTAATACAGGTTTGCCAAGTTCTCTATAACTTTCTTGTTCTTTCAATGCCTTATAGATATACAATAATCCTTGCAAGTCATATCGGTCTGTTACATATTTTTCTCTTGTAAAGATAAATTGTGTATCACTTACCATGATACCTACAGTGTAAACAACATTGCTTATTTTCTGTTCTTTACGAACAACACGTTTTGCAAGCTGAATTGCTTTAAGCCAGTTTTGACAGGATACATATTGTTTTAACATTGAATCTCTATCTACATTTACAACAATATTGTGATTATATACCTTTGTTCTTTCAGGCATGTATTTATTTCCAGTAAAAGTAAAGTTATAGCGTTTATCTTTATTATTTCTCATTTTTCTATCCTCTTTCCTTTCCCCATGATTTCATCAATCTCAATCATCTTTTCGTAAACGTTAGTATATTCATCTACAATTTCAAGACAATCTTCAATTAATTGAATACCGTAATGACCATAACTTAATGACTGCATTGTTTCATTCCATGAAGTCCATACCGTATACTTACCTGTCACTGTATTTTTTGCAATGACAACATACAGATACCAATCATCTTTATGATTAGTTTTTCTGAAAATTTTAACTACTCTATAATTCATTTCATTTTTTTCAAAGTAATTGTTGATGTTTGCAATAACATTTTTATTATTGCTTTTTAAGTAATAAAGTTTTAGCATTTTAGTTTCCTCTTTTCTTTTACGTTTTATCTGTTAGCCCAATATCCATAAGTTGTTATCTTATCGGCATATCTTTTATAGTATGTTTTTAATCGTTTTATGTAGGCTTCTTTCAGTTCATACATGATATTTATAAACTGTTCATTTTCTTCATCTGAAAGCAGTTCATACATGTCATGGTCATCAAAGTCTACATAAAGGTGATACCAATGTACCTTTGGTGCATTGGCAAATTGATAGTCTTTTGAGATTGCTACTTTATGCATTAATCTGCCACTACAGCAACCAATCTTTTTGTAGTCTTCATTATCTTTAATCCATTTATCAAATGTATCAAAGATAGAATGGAACAGATTATAGTTTATGAATGACTCAAGCTTTGTGCTTGGCGATTCATATCTATCATCATAGTACAAAGTGCTATGGATACTTGGCTTATCAATGATAATCAAGTATCCATTTTCAAGCATTATTACGTCCTGTTTGTTTTCCCAACCTTTCCAACTTGAAAAGTTGTCTAAGTCAGTTTTTAAAAGGTCGATTTTCTCGACCTTGTTTAGTAGTTTAGCCATTTACGTTTCCCCCTTCTTTTTCTTCTTCAACTTCTTTACCATGACATAATAGAGTCCTATCTGGGTCACCACAAGCATTGTAGTATTTACAGTTTTTACACATACCTACCATGTGCATTTCTCCTTTCTTAAAATTAAAATATCCATACAATTCAATTTCTTTTTCCATTTTAGTTTTCTCCTCTATTTATTTATATTTTTAATTACTTCATTCAACTCTTTTATAGTATCTTCAGCTGAACGGATATCATCTTCAAAACTATTTACTATAGTCCATTTAATTGAATCATCTAAAAAGATGTTGATATCTTCATCAACATCTTTGCTTAGATTAGCAGATGCAATAGCACAACGAATATCATTAATAAAATAATTAGAATCTATTTCTTCTGTTCTACGTTTTGAAATATCAATTTTATATACTGTTTCATCATTTTGAGTAAGATAATGAATTTCGTAAGGTTTCCCGTTTATAGTTGTCGCAATAAATGCGATATCTCTAATCTTTTCCATTGTTATTTCCTCTCCTTTTATTTTATAGATATAGTAAATCAACAAATTCTTCACTGATGTACTCCTTACCAAACAATAAGTAGATTAGGTTTATTGTTTGTCTACATTCCTTATATGTACTTTCAAATTGAATGAGTACATCTTTACCCCAACCACATGAGGTAAACTTTATATCACAAATTAAAAGGAATGGTTTAAGTTTATCCCATTCCTTTTGGCTTAAAACGATATTGTGTCTTATTACTCTGTTCATTTTAAAAATCTCCTTTTACTTCAATTTCACAAATGAAATCTTCTTCATTCTCTTCAAAATGATATGAACTGAAATCTTCATATAAAGCCTTTAGCAGTTTCAATAAAGATTCGCCTTTTATAATTTGGCAACTAATTTCGTAACTTTTTGTTCTTAGAAAATCAGACCATAACAATTCACATAGTTCGTTACGATATGTTTCAATTGCACAAAATGTGAAATAATTGTTATTTTTAATGTAATCAGAAAAATGATAATCATCTAAAAATGATTTTATTCTGCTCTCAATTACAGATAACAGTTCGTAGCAGTTTATCTTTTTACGTTCTCTAATTTTTATTTCTTTAATGCTTTGTTTTAATTCTTCCAATTCAATATCAAAATCCTCATTAAGAACTTTTTTGTCATTTGTAAGAACTGCATCTAAATACATATCGTATTTAACATACAAATCTCTATGACTACTTTTTAAATAATTCAATAAACCACAATTGATTGTGTAAATTTCATTTTTATAAACATTTAGTTTCATAATTTTGTTCCTCTTTTCTGCTATGATTTTAGTTTCAAAACTGTTTTTGATTATTAATCTTCATCACCAACTTCTGTATATGCTAGTAAGATGTAAGCAATGCAGAAGTCAACAACAAAGCCCAATGCAATTGGAATAAGCCAAATAAGGCTGTTAGAAAGACTTTCTATAAGCCCTGCTATTATAATTCCAATCACAAAAAAAGCAACCTCTAACAGTCTTGTAGGTTGCTTTCTGAGTCTTATTTTTTTGTTCATTGTGTTCATTTTAGTTTATCCCCTTTCTAAAAGAATAGTTTTTCACCTGTTTTGTGGTCTATAGTGTATCTATCCAGTTTGTTAGATAGACCATTTTCATACGTTCTATGATTGCAACATTTTTCGCAATCAAGGCTTGTTTTTCCAAGATTACGATTATAAACATCAATATTGTCAATTAACGTTTCTATAATGGCTTGCTTTTGCCATTCTTTCCTTAACGCCAAGCGTGCTTGACGTTCTTCTTTTGAGACAGAAGATTTTTCATATACTTCTATTCTTTTTGCAATTTTTGTGCCGTCATTGAGAGTATAGATTTTTGTGATGGTTTTGACTTTAAGTTTCTTCATTTTTGTGTGTCTCCTTTAATTTTTTTAGGTGTACAGAAAAACAGCCTTTAATGGCTGTTTTAGTATCCTTTTAATTTTTTCGTGTTTATACACTTTTCTAGAAATGATTAGAATTATAGATATTTTAATCATTCCCACAAAAATATATAAAAAGGGAGTATGTATATAACACACTCCCTTTTTGAGATTATGGACTTTTTGCGATACTTCACAAATAAATATTTATTTGTATGGAGTCATTACCCCCCATGTCAACCATTTACAAACACACTCTAAAATGAATTATACTGTCACGTATATAATGCATAAAGAGTGTTTTTCACTATCAAGTGTCAATCAAGTAAATAGTCCTTTTATCGTTGCTATTTTCATACCATTCTTACCCCGCAATAGGTCGCAAGTTGATTACTTGATGGTATGGGCTTCTAACCTTATTTCAACAAATAACAACGCTATGACATAATTCAAGCGTACATCAAAATTCTTTTGCCCCCTTCACAAACTTTCAACCATATGGTAAAAAACCACGTCTATTTCATTTGTTATCTTTTCAAAACAATTCTTTATTAAATTAAAATTATAATTAAAATAAATTTTCGTATGGCTTGAATATGTATTTGTGGTGTATCACAAAAAACCCCCTAATAGGCTTTTTAAATCCCTAGGTTATTTTTTGGAACGCTTGACACCCCCATAATTTAAAATGGTTGTGTATATAGTGATAGTTTTTTCTACCACTTTAAAACCTACTAAACATATGGGAAAATTGAATCCATATAACATAGTTATTTAATAGGTTTTAAAGTGAAAGAAAAACCGACACGCTTGTATCGTGTCGGTTGGTTCTTGTTATTTGTTTGTTTCTTTCGTGCTTGTTTCTGTTTTCTTTGGTGTTGTTGTCTTCTTTGTAGTTGCTTTCTTCTTTGGTGTCTTTTTTGGTGTTGTTGTCTTTTTCTTTTTTGCTTTCTTTTCTTTTGGTTTTAATGCTAGTTTAATATCTTTTACAATGTCGCTAGTGTCTACATTTTCAGGTGTTACAACAAAGAATTTGTTAACCTTTTTTGACACGGCTTTTTGCGCCTTTTCTAGTGTGAATTTATCACCTTGATAGTGTTTCATTTCAAACGTATCAATGATATCTTTTACAAACCCTAACATAGGTTTATCATATGTAACAAGGTTGTTGTAATCTTCTGGACTTACTTCTTTTACTTTTCCAATAACATTACATAAATTTAACTTACAACTATTTTCTACACTACAACCACATAAAGCGAAAGCCCTAATCATAAGCGCCATAAATAGAACGCTAAAACCTTTTTCACTAAATACACCTAACTCATTAGATGTAGTTTTTGTCATAATCAAGTATCCCATTTTGTCAAAAGATGTTTCAGATAGTTCTATGTTAAACATATTACTAAACTCTTTTTTACAAGTTTCAAAACTATCTTTTACTATTGAAAGTCTAATAATTTCAATAGCCTTGAAAGTTTCTTTCATGCTGGCTTGTAGTGTGTTCACTGCTACAACCTTACAACCCTTGATATAGTCATATGTTGCAATTTTACGGCACTTTTTAATATCGTTATTAAGTGCCTTTACTGCTACAAGGTAAGTGTTAAATAGTGAAATGTTACGGCTTGCAATCTCATTACAAAGATTGAACCCTAATCCCTTTACTTTCTTATCAAGGAATAACTCCTTTAATTCTTTGTCGACTTGCAACATAGCAACATCAAAACCGTAAGCATTGCCGTTTAATTCCTTGTCAACACTTGCTATTGAACCGTTAACAACATTGAAAGAACTGCTAGAAACTGCTTTTTCTAGTCTGTTTGTGCTTGTGTTTGTGTTTGTCATAATTTTACCCCTTTTTTGTGTGAATATTATCACACGACTTTTTTTTGGTGTAAGTCTAACCATGATATTTTTGACAAAGTCGGTTAAACAAGAACCAGTATTTAATTTTATGCGACTACTACATAGCCCCTATGCACGATATAGCATAGATTTTTAATTCTTAAATATAGCCGACTTTTCACCCCCCTACTAACTAACTAAAAATAGCCGTGTTCAGTTGTGGTACTCCTTGTCAATGAGTACGGCTATATAGTACCTAAAGCCCCCCTATATGTCAAACTGCATAAAATAATAGTTTTATGTGTTTTCTGTCAATTTTGGGGTGTTGGGGGTACTAAAAACCCCATGAATCCATGGTTTTTCCCATTTCCCTTATGCTACCTCAACCACACCAAAGCAATTAATTTCGACCCATTTTCAACAATACCCATCCTTCGGACACCCCCTCGTAACATTCCATCTTAAACGCTGAATTTCTCATATATAGCAGCACCCTTCTTTATACCAATTTTCTAAAAAGCAATCCTCTCCAGCTTACAAAATATTACCAACGCAAACATATAATCTTCGACATTAGTAACACCAAGCTAACCAACCTCATCCACTTACCCTTTATCTACTATTTTCAATACCACACTCACACCCCACAACACCCCAAACACCCCACTCAAAAATCAATATTTACCCCTTAAACACTACATAATTTTAATTATATTTACCTATAAAATCATTTACTAAACGCCTATAATATGATATAATTATATCGAGTTAAGGATAGGGATTAACCTTTTACCTACTTAAATAAATACACATAAATAAGACAAAACTGATAATTGTAATTAAATCTGATATCATAGCAACCCCAAGATGAACGTGTCACATCTAACGGGGGGGTACTTAAAAACCGTTAACCACCCCTTACCTATATATCAAATAAACTTACCCTTTAACGGTTATATAATCTCAACCACTCCTTTCATGAGATATAACTTAAACAAAATATATGACACATTCCCTATCCTGACTCGCTAATTAAAATCATATTCATAACATCAGATATGCAATAAATATAAACAACAAAGGAGACTAATTAAAATGAACAAAAAAACAGGTTACATCGCAATGGATGGAGAATTATTTGAAGAAAGATATCTGGATATCAGACAGCTCAATTACAACAAGGATGGCAAACTTACAGCAATTGCATATCCACATGGCAAACCACGTAGAATCACTTTTTCAGATGATGTATTAATCAGCTATGGAGTTAGTCAAGAAGACGAAGTGATTATCAATGACTATGGAAAGTATACATTCCATCCTATCTCAACTTTCGATATTACATTTCATGTAAGACAGGGCAAAGATGGAACTATCTTTACAATAGATGAAGAACCAAAATCAGAATCAAAAACAGAAAAGGAGAAAAGCAAATAATGAAGGTTAAAGTTATTATCCCCTATTATGACACAGGAACTGATACTCAGTTCATCAAGGACGCAGTTATCAACGTAGAAGACAAAGCTAACAGTGATTTCTATCACATCTGGAAAGGAAATACTCTCTGTCTTATTGAGAAGAAATGCTGCGAAAAAATTGAAAAGAATAAATAAAATTATAAAGGAGAATCAATCGAATGGACTTTAGAGACAGAGATTATTACATTGTAAGAAAGAACAAATATACATTTAACGATAAATACATTGAGCACATCAAGGATTTTTATCCAGTTAAAGGTAAAGACGAGATATTATTGCTTCGGAAGAGGCAATTCGAACTACGGACAAGTGAAAGACAACACAGACTACGAACAAAATGGTATATATCACCATCTTGTATCAATCAAAAAAGAATACTCAAAATATCTGAAAAATTATATGAATGAAGCAGAACTTCAGTATGTTCAAGTACTCGCTGAACCTGAAGAGGTTCTTCTTGATTCGAAAACAAAAAGCGTTATTGCTCTTAGATGGTATAACGTAACGCAGGAAGCAAATATCTCTAAATTATATACCAATTTCGATGATTATTGTTTAGATTATCTTAACGCCAGTAAAGCTGACCCTAGTATCAGCTACATGAGAATAACAAAAGTAAATATATCAATGAGCATAGATGGAAGCTTTGACTTTACATTATGTTTAGAAGGTGATAGAAAAGCTAAAGTTCTTCGTCACAAGACCGATGTAATTAAGGAACGTACAGATTGTTGCAATATTGCTGATAATTCATACTTTAAATATCTTGAATTATTACATGTTGTAGGAGTTACCCGTTCAAGTCATTTAATTGGAAAAATTGTAAGAGTTGAATTTAGCAAGGTTAAATACAAAGGAAGTGACCGTGTAGATGAAGATGTTGACGTAATTTACAACTTTAATAAAGACGGTAAACTTCTTCACGTTGGCAATTTCTTTAAAACAGGAGAAATATATAAAACAAAACAATATGAATATGAGTCATCGAATTCAAAGAAAGGAAAAAGATTTTTATGATTAGTGTAAAATATAATATTAAAGAACCAATCTTTAAGTTCTATGTACTTAACTACGACCATAATGCTAAAAAAGTTGATGCATTTAATATATTCAATAATTTAAGAGTTTACAGAAGAACAATGGAAGAAGTAGAAAGATATTGTAAACAAAAAGATGAGTACAAATACGTAAGCCATGGGCTTAACCACACAAATACACTTTATGGATTTGAAGCTTTCGTTGAATGTCTAGATAAAATCATTCTATGTGAAGAATGGTCAAGAAGAGAATATGAAATAAGTGTTGCAGATGCATTTGAAAACGATTTAAGTAAATTTAAAAAATGGGATTGCTACCAGCAAGCACATCCAAATATGGAGCTTATTGCTCGTGAAGTGATAAGAAGCTATGAAGAAAATAAGGAGAATCGTAAATGAACAAGAATACAGAAAATAAGAATTATGAATTAACAGAACAAGATAAAATTGAACTTAATACATATATGAAAGCTGGATATAAATATATTGTTCTTGTAGAAGATGATTTATTTCTTCTAAGTAAAAATAAGCCTGAATGTGAAACCCTCCCCTATGGAGGCATGAAATGGTCAGGAGTAGAATACTGGCAGTATATCACAAGAATAGGAAATATGCTTGATATGATTGAAATCAATCAATGTATTCTCATTTCAGATTTAATGCCTGATGCAATTTCAGACTAAACATTATTATATCTTATCCTCATAATACCTCTCAGAAATCATTTAGAGACATTCTGGGAGGTATTTTAATAAAACAGGAACAACTTGTCATCTTATGACAAAAGTCTCTTAGAATTGAAATATTGAAGATTTAGAGATATGTAACTTTTATAATTTTAACTATGAGGCTAATAAGCATATATGATATATATCGCATGATATGGATATGACTTTTATTCCTGTTTATTTACCCTACTTTTTGTTCTTTTATTGAAGCGTTCGAAGACACCCCGCTTCGGGGTGTTCTAGGAGCGAGTCAAACTTTTATTATTGGAACGTAGCGAAGCGAAGTGAAATAATAAAAGTTTGATGAGCGACTTTATCTTTATGTTTTTATATATATATTTATATATATATTTAACAGTGTCTAATTTTTATTCTTTTTTTATACAAAGTTTGATTTGTCTTATAAATATACCATTGTATTCATTATTTATGTGTGTTATATTTTGTATTGCACTAGTTATTATTATATTTGAGAGGAGACGTTTAAATGTGCGATAAAATTTTTATAAAAAGGGATTTGCTTGAATCGGAAAATATTTCAGATGAAGCTTTAGCAGTATATTGTGCAATATGTAAAAACTATATAAAATACTCAAACAATTCCTCGATTACTTTTTTATCTGTTGAATATATTAATCTTCTACTTTATGGAGATTTGGGTACAAAGAAAACAAAAAAAGAAGTAATTAATGGGATAAAATGTTTAATTTTACATGGTTTTATTGAGCAGATTAATACATTTGAAAATTTCTCTGGACTTTATGATGTTTCAAAATTAGTTCATTTTGTAGATGGCGCTTATTATACATCTATTAAAATAGAAGAATTAGATAAAATATTAACTAAGAAATATATCAAATTTAATCTTTTAAGATATTATTTAATTTTTGCTATGACTTTTGATGCTTCCTTATCTATTCCTGATGAGTATAGATTTAAAATATCTACAATTTCAATTGAAATGCTTGAGCGTATGACTAACAATAGCAGAAGCACTGTTATTAAGTATAATTCAATACTTTCTAGCTTAAAACTTATTTATATTGGCAGAAAGTATACTGTAAGACAAAACGGAAGCAGCGTAGTTGGTCAAATTTCAAATGTTTATTCAAGATACGAAGATAGAAAACTATGCGATGAATATATTAGTAATGTATCTATAACAAACAAGAAAGATATACCTAAACTTCATGCTGGCGCAAATCTCAGCAGAAAATACTTGCAGATGTATAACCAGATGAAAAAAGGTAAAAAGTATGATATTGAAACAGTTAGAACCATTTATTCATATGTTGAACAGTGGAATTACAGAAAAAGAGCAGAATATTTTGAATTTCACGGCAATGATGAAGGTCTAGAAAAAGAATTAAAGAGCCTTGATGTGTTTAAGGAATATAATCTATAGACTACATATAATTATATTTTGCAATAGAATACTTGATTTTTAAGGAATGTTCGTGTATAATGTTAGGTATAGGAAAGCCATCACATATGCTATGATTGATAAGTTCCCTCCATGGCTTTCCTCTAATTGATTTACTTTAACTAATCATTATTATAGCGTAAATTTAAAAGAAATGAGGTGCTTAGGTGAAAAGTGAATATGGTATCAGAATCCAAAACTTTGGTGCTGGCTCTGTATATGAAAAAAATCTTGGAGTAAGAGAAAGACTTGATAGCAAGGATGCCATGCTGACGAACAGTTTATTTCTCGATTTCCTTCTTGAGAATGGGCTTAATGTAAGAAATGGCTGTACAAGAGATGTCATTTGTATTGAGTTTAAATATGGCTCTTCTGACTTTGAAACTCACAGAAAGAAGTTGGTTAAAGCCCTTGAGTCGTGTACCGATGATAGCAAAAGAGAAAAGTTGGCTCATGTTCTTATTCAATCTGAACATAAGAAAGATAAATATGTAAAGAAATCAGCTGATGATATAAGAATAGAATATTACACAAATGGAGTTGAAATCCCCTACCCTATATTCAAAAAAGGCAGGATTGTTGCTGAAGAAGTTATTAAATACCGATTTCTATATAGAACGCCCGGAAAGGCTAAGAATGGCTCGGCAATGTTTATTAGAGAAGAACTATGGGATTATGCTAATGATTTTATAACAATGGGAATTAAGCTTCCTGAGAAGAATGCTCCAATTGTAGAGATTGCAGCCTATTCTTCGTTGATTACAAGTTCAATTATTGGAAGAATTGAGATTAACCCAAAGGATATTCTTATTCTTGATGATGTTGATTCATTCTTTGAAACAAAAGTAATTTCGGTAGAAATTGATGAAAATAAGAGATGCTTTGCTAAAGAGATTGACAAATATAAGCTCAAGAATGTTTTATTTGATGGTCAAGGGCTTATTGACAGTTCAATTTTTCCTGACTGGGGAGATGGATTTATTCTTCTAAGACACCATTTTACAAAGATGGCTTGCTTCAATACGAATATTCAGCTGTTTTTTAAGGATTATTTCGGAGAACAGTACGAAAATGCTAAAGTAAAAGATTTGTGGGGTAATGAACATTATGTTAGGGATATAAAGCTTATTACAACTACAAACGCATGTAAGTGGCTGAAATTCAATGTATCTTACGATTATTGGTGCAATAAGGTGTCTGAAAATGGCAATATGTTTGGAATAGTAAAGACAGCTCATGCTAGTAAGGTTATGAACAACATACAGAAGATGTCGTATCAGATGGTTAATTCTCTTGATATTGAAACAATGGATGGTGTTGTAAGCAAGACTGTCGATTATGTTGAAAGGATGAAAAATGACGATGATTTCTTTATGGATTATCTTAGAGACAACGTCAATTTTGCAAATGATTACGAAGCTCTTGTCTATCTTTGTGAAAATAATCCTGATTTTATAAAAAGTCAGTATTTTAGGGATAGAAAGAATAGAATAATCGAGAATTATATAAGGGTATTCCGCTCTGGTAAGGTTCTCCAACAAGCTGACAACCTTACAATTGTAGGAAGTCCTTATGCTATGCTTCTTCACTCTGTTGGAGAAGATACGAATAAGGATGATACATTCTCTCACGAGGATGGGTGCATCCAGTGTTATACGGAGGCTTTTGATGAAGATGAATATCTTGCAGAGTTCAGGTCTCCATTTAATAGTAGGAATTCCTTAGGCTATATGCACAATATAAGGAATGAAAAATTAAGTAAATATTTTAATTTAGGTAAGTTATGTATTGCTGTTAATTTGATTGGAACAGATTTTCAGGATTCTAACAATGGGTTAATAAACTGGCTCGGTTCTACAGAAATGTAGTTCAAAAACTAATCGGTGAAAATGGGAAAGCTAAGTATTTTTGATAAGTAATAAAAGAAAGAGAGGTGGTATTATGCATAGTGAAATCATTGATGGAACAGAATATAGAGAAGTAACGATTCGTGGTCGTACAAAACTTGTGGATAAACGTGGAAATGCGATAAATCCGATAAGAAGGAAACAAAAGGCAACTACTCATAAAAATGCAGATGGTTATTTATGCTTTGGAGGAGGCGTTCCAGTACATTTATATGTTGCCCACGCTTGGCTTGATGGATATTTTGATGGTGCTGAAGTAAATCACAAGGATTTTAATAGACAAAACAACAATATTGAGAACCTTGAGTGGGTTACTCACGAAGATAATGTTAAGTACTCTGTTAAAGAAAATTCCGAAGTGTGGAATAAATCTAAACAAGGAATTCATAATGGACGAGCAATATTTACAGAAGAAGAAGCTCAGCTTGTTTTAGATTTGTATCACCAAAAATTTGATATAAATGATATTTGTGAATTATTTGCAAAACATGAGCAACAGCTAAATATCAAATATGGAAAAAATCTGAAAGATAATATTCGTAATATTTGTAAAGGTGCAACTTGGAAACATTTATCTTAAATATATGCCAATCCATTAGGAAGACTGTTAAAGACTAAATAGTAAACAGTAACCTCTAGAGACTAGATGATGAGAAAGTCAATCAATAATTCATCCACGAGTGCCGATTTCGCCTAACGTAAAGTCGAGGGAAAAGAGATAGTCCTACCTTTAATGAAAATTAAAGAAAGCTCAGGATAAAGAGCCTGAGATAGTAAAAAAAAGGTTAGCAGACCAAGATTCTGATACAATCTATACTACCAATCAAAAAGATATTGTTGCACACGCAAAACATTGTGCAGAACACTACCCTACTATCGTAAACAATATTCCAAAAGAATCGAATCATTATGACAACACAATGCTTGATAAGGCAATTGTAGACAATAAACTCGCAGCAGCCAACTTGGCAATTGGAGAATCAAGCAATCTGGCACAGTTGTGCCTAACATATACTTATAACTTTGATGATATCAAATATTATCATTACACATGTATCTTAAGCGTTTTGGCTTAATTTATGGGTCAGCTAGTTGGAAACTTCTAGTAAAAAAATATCCAGAGAATTGCTGGAAAACTAAGTGTAAAACCATGTGCTTTACATACGTCAATCAGCAGCCAAGCCGAAGAAAGCTAGTAAAAGTATTCGGAAGGTTCAACG